>Ga0214544_1011063_pt1 | contig 12789 bp, 9 predicted proteins | sample CNSS3metaG_FD_160074 | JGI IMG/M metagenome (GOLD analysis project Ga0214544, IMG submission 160074) | Root nodule microbial communities from cowpea collected in UCLA plant growth center, Los Angeles, California, USA - CNSS3 | ecosystem: Host-associated > Plants > Roots > Nodule | place: USA...
CTTTTACCAAACTTACTCAATAAATCCAATAATCACAAATCCTAATTAAATCAATCTTTAAGCACAAAAAATTCAATTAAATCCCCAAATTTAAATATTAAATGAGGGCAAAAATTTGAACTCATCAAAGTGCGAAAAAGGAAAAGAAAAGACAAATGCAAATGCAAACATTCTAGCTAGAAACTATAAAGTTGTGCGAATAACATTGCAAGTAATAATGGAAATTAACACGAAATGAAGTACTCGATACATCAGAAAATCCACAATGTTCAGAAGTTCATAACAACAAGAAATAGAAAGCAAGCATAAACATTAATTTTGAGTTATAGCCACTATGTTCTTCATTTCCCTTACTAGCTTCCTACAATAACCGAGGAAATCTTCAATTGCTTTTGGTGGATTGAATATAGGAATTGCAATCTCAGCATCAGTTAACATCCTGGGTACATCTTCAATTGCTCTGTTAGCTATAGCTACTAACTTTTAAAAACATCCTCTCCAATGCTTTGCAGCTCCACTTAACATAGCACATTCAGTTATCAATCTCTGATTTTCCTCCTCCGACTCCGCCCGGTACCAATTTCTTCAGCCAGTTTTGCTTCATAGGCCGATATTGTAACATCCCTAAGGAATATTACTTAAAAATAAATAATAAAAGAAATAATTATATTGATAGTCATCTTTATAAAAATCCCAACGCGGGAAAATTTAAATTCATTAAAATAGCGCACCAAAACTCATAACTAAATCCATAAAATGTTACAAGTTCCCAAAATTTGTATTTAAAACATAAAATACACATAAGCAAAACCCTAGCTCTAATCCCACTGCTAGCCCTCACTCCGTCGTCTGGTCATCCTCAGCATCACCTGTACCAACATCTGCTCTCATGTAACGAATCACACGATCATCGCCATACACAAACACACAAACAAGAAAGGGTGAGCTGAGAAAAATAAAATAAGAGATATACAATATTCAAAATAAATCGTACATCCATCTTATTCATTCTACATAATTCTTGGCCAAGACCTTAACCCCAAGACTTATCAGTCTTCTAATCATACAATTACTTAGCCTTGGACTCGGGAACATGATGCTCACACGAACCTGCCCGCTCGCGGTCCTGCCTCTACGAACCTCCCCGCTCGTAGTCCTACTCTACGGACCTGCCCGCCCGTAGTCCAACACATGTGATCCACCAGCCCCCGTACCTCCCCGCACGTGGCATCTCTCAACGTGAGCATGGAACATACGAACCTACCTCGCTCGTATCCCCACGTGAGAATAACAGGATATAAACCTCCCCGTTCATATCATCACATGTAAAACATCATCCATGAACCTACCCGCTCATGGCACAACATCTCCCGATCCAAGTATCACATTAAAACTTAAACTCAAAACACACAAGTCATACTCTGTTGGATTTTCGCCCAACGCTACACCACGAGTCGCCAGGCTAAACTGACCCAGACCGCCTGGCGGTTCCCCCCCACTGCCAGGCGCCAACGCTGCCACAGACCCACTGTTTCCCGGTCACCGCCTGGCGGATTCCACCCTTGCCGCCAGGCGCCTCTCAGTGCAGGGTTCACTCACGCTACGTCTATCGCCTGGCGGTGATCGGCAAGCCGCCAGGCGCCATATCAGAGGCATTCTGCAGCTGATTATTGGCACTCAATTTTAGTTGGTGCTACAGTCCAAGTTACTCTAAGGCCCACTCACCTTTTTGGTCTCAGTACTCAATTCTGATTTCTTGCCAATTCCCAATCTATTTTAATTTCACTATAGCCCAACCTTATCATTCACACATTTCCACTAGAGATTTATTTATTCTTAAGTCATGCCATCATGTCTTAATTCACAAATAACATATCTCATTCCCATATCTCCCTTTTACACAATTATGCTCATGCATACACCTCATATACTCCATCAACAGTTCATGTATCCTTCCATCCTTCACTCTATCTTCCCACTCCTCCTGCCCATCTCACGCAAATTCTTAGTTCCAACTTTTCTACCATTCTTCTCAATTAACTCCTCTTCATTATCATTAACCCATAACATTGACTAACAATTTAGCGACATGTTCAGATTCTATTTAAACATCAAATCATTCCAAATGCATTTCCTCTCACTCATTACACTACCTATAAGCTTAATCCACTTCCTATCCCTTTACCCTGCCTCCTTTCAAGCTACCTCTCCTTTCCACTTCTCACTCATAATTTTCTCCTTTCTACTACACCAACCTTTTCAATCCTCAAGGTTTCCTCTCTCTCTCTCTCTCTTTCTCGAAGAAATCCCCAGTACCGCACCCAATTAGAGCTGCCACACATCATCGCCTAGCGGACAGCACAGCCCCGCCAGGCGGCACACCAGTATCAGACCACCTACATGCGTTTCTACACTCTCCACAAGCCTATCTTACTTTTCCTTCCTCGATAACCACCACTCATACATTTACATCCTTTTTAGCACCTAATCTCAACAATATTACCATTATCACATTCCTCAATTCCAATTACTTCCTAATCCACCCAACAATCCCATATTCAAAACCCCAATATGATCATACACATTCCAACAAGAAGTCTATGACAATAATCCATTATACAATTTTATACAGACATTTGAGACTCAACAGTTCATTATATTCACCCAATTTAGCATCAAAACCATCAAACAGAACACAGCCAAGGTCACGCCGCCGGGCAGGCACTCATCGCCGCCAGGCGACTCAAACAAAAACAAGAACATATGCTCACCTTTGATGAGCCGCCTAGCGGTAGGGATCAAACCGCCAGGCGGTTTCTGGGAAAAACCCAGAAACCCAATCGAACAGTGCAGAAAACAGGTGGAAGCATGCGATTTCAATTAGTTACGATACAGTGGAACGTACATGTATTAAAATATCAACGAAACAACTCCCCTTACCTGGATTCCTTGCCAAATTCGAATCTGTATGCCTATCCCCTCACAAAACCTTCTTAGCCTTTGTTTCCAGTCCAATCCTTGGTGATTTCAGCCCCACCACTTCTCTCAATCAGCCCCAAAACTCTGAAAAACCCTTGCTTATGGTGAGTACGAATTTACAGTGCACTCTTTCTCTTCTTATGACCTTCTCTCTCACAATCACTCTCACTTATTACCCTTTTAGTGCCTTACACGAATTTTAATTAAGAATTACACCAATGCTAGTCCAATGTTCAATTAACCCTCTGTTTTCCAGCCCTTAGGTTACCTCTCCTTTGGTTGCTAGGTTTCTAGCCCTTTCACATTCATGTAAAAGGAAAATTTGGCAAAAAGAAATTATTTAGTTCTCACCAAGGTTTGAACCCACACTCATGCACATACCCAACCAAGGCCAAACCATTCAACCAATCCTTATTTCATGATAAGTCCTACATTCTAAGAGTTTATCATGACACCACACATTCAATATATAATTACATAAAAATGCATAATTTAATAACATCCAAATGACACACATAGGACTCGAACCCAAGTCCTCACACACAATAAAGTACTCTCAACCACATAAGCTAGCACTTTTTCACGTCATAGCTCCTCACATTTATTGCTGTAAATGTTCTCATTACTCGTCCTAATTAAATAATTAATTAAATAACTATTTAATTTTCCCGAGTCTTACAGATATTGTATCCTTCATCTGTCTCTCGAACTCTCTATTCCTGTACTATATGTCATTTTCTAACTCTGCTCTATACCAACGCTCTTCTTCTATCTTTTCCTCATAAGTTGCTGTCATTTTTTCTTTCTGTTGTTCCATCTCTTTAATTCTAACTTGTGCATTACGCAGCTTGTTTAATGCCTCCCTTTTGTCTCTTGCCAATTTTTCACATAATGCAATTTTCTCACATTCAAACAATGTCACCACTTTCTTCTCTTTGCCTCTCAAAGCTAGCTTTTTATTAGCTGCCTCGAGATCTTATTGTACTCTGAAGTGATGGTTTCTTTCCTCTCTGCTTCTTTATTAATACATCACAAGTTCTGATCCTGGCTTCATTGTCATGTTTGAGATCTACATATTCATGATGAGCTTTTTGAAGATCATTAACAAGCTTAACATTTTTCTGCTTCATCTTTTCTATTTCTTCCTTAAGGGTTTTTACTTCCTCACTCTCGACATCTTATTGTTCTGGCATGAAGGCAATTGGTCTAAACGGTAGCTTCACCACTTCAACCCTATCCATTACCCATTGCTGATAAGACGTCTTCTCATTTACTACCCACGACCTTAAGTCTTTTTCTACACGCACCACACTGCCCCAAGCACTTCTAATCCGTCGGAGTAAATCATTAAATGTCCCTTCTTTATAGCAATTCCACACTGCAACTAAAATTCTGGATTTGGTGCACCTCATATAGGATACCCAAATTGTCTTTGTGCTAATATTGGGTTATAATTAACACAATATTTGGTTCCTATAAGAGCAACATTTAGATACTCCCCACAATGTATGATATGTTATCTCTGCTGCTAGGACACCTCTCGTTTGATCATTCCATTATGTAATTTAGCAAAAAAACACGCCCATTCTTGTGCTCCTTTAGCAGTTAGCTTGTAATTTAGACTGGCATGAGAAATAAACCATTTATATAATACTGGCAAGCAACATGACAACTTCTTCTTCTTAGATTCATAACACATATTCAAATTTCTATAAACATCAGCTAAGATTGTTGTGACTGGATTTTCTGCATTGATTTTATATGCTATGAAAACATTAATGGTTGAGAAATCAACAAAATTATCAATGCTTGGGAAAATTATAACGCCATAAAGAATGAGCTTCAGTACATCCATGAAGGTTTCCCCCATGTGTTTATCAGCCAATTGACGTAGATGCCCTTCTAGAAACCCTTGAGGAATTCCTTCTAACTTTGCAGGGTGTACCTTTAGGATTCCTACTAATGTAGAAACAAATGTATTTTGCGTTATATGCTTGTAAGGAACTTTTCCTTCTAATGGTAGGTCTAGAATATCCCTAAATTCCTCTACTGTCGGCACTAATTGAAAATCCTTGAAGGTGAAGCACCGGAGTGGCGGATCATAGTATTTGACCAAAGCAGTAATAGTTGGAACATGAGTATCAATCTCTAGAAGATTCAGTAAATTCTCATATTTCCTTCGAAAATTGTTCCTCTGGATAGTATTCATCTTCCCAACAAACTCTCGAAGATAAGTCAAGTTGCCTTCCTTTACTCTAATTGACTGCTTCTTTTTTAGTGACTCTGAACCATAATGCTCTCCAACTCCAGATTCCCTATTAATTTCCATTTCTTCTCCAAGGAAATGACACAACTTTATAATTTTCTATCTAGAATGAGTACAATGAAAATGTACAAGAAAAAGAAAAATTACAGACTACATGATGCTATGAATAATTTACATAACTTATTACAACCTGAAAAGAGAAACACAAAGAATGAAATACAAATAAAAACAAAAACAAAAACAAAATAGGAATTATAGGAATACGCATCTCACTTTGTGCCTTATAAGGTTTAAGCGCGTCATAGGATTAAGGTAGGTATATGGGCTCACCAGGATAGTCTCCTATTTTCTAAGGATAAAAGGTTATTAGAGTTATAGCCCACTTCACGACATTTTTCACAACAGTTGGTAAACAACACGATGTGAGAGTATCAAATGAAGCAAACAGACTCTAGCTGGGGTTCTCGCAATGACCACTTGGGAAGTACATCCCCTATGGCACTACTACACAATCCCCTTCTAATTCTAAGCTACTCAAACCCGGGTATAAGGTCGCACTCATGTCATGTACAAAATATAAGGTGAGTGTGAAAGGAGAAAAATGCAAACCTAAACCCCCACTTGCAAAACTAAAATGATCCGTACAAAAAACATGTTTTCTACCCTAAGGTTTAATATCCACAAATATGTCATACACCAATAAGAATAAATAATATACATAAATCGAAAAAGGAAAAAAATCTAAATTAAACACATCGCTTTCGCATATTCGATTAAATAAGTTTGACTCTCTAGCCTTCCCAAGTGGAGTCGCCATTTGTGGCAACCTAAATTGCGACGGGAGGATGAACTAAAAAGAAATTCATTTGAAAAAAGATATTTGAAGTCGCCACCATAATTTATTCTGAAAAACTACGGAAAACCATAAAAATAATATAAAGTCTAAGAAAACCAAATTTAAGGTCCGGGAGTCGGTTACGCGTAGGGAAGGTATTAGCACCCTACAGCGTCCGCCCAAAGGCGGTACCTTTAATTAAATTTGCAAAAGAGATGTGTTTATTTTATAATATTTATTTTTCCCAAAACTAAGAAAATATTGAACAAACATATATTTTGTGTGAAATGGACCCGACAAGGGTTAAAACCTTGGCCCTATGTATTCTCATTAAAAATGAGAAATCAGGGCTATGTAGTTCTTTATAAAACTTGATTAGAATATTTAATTTTTTAAAAATGTCTTTTGACATTTTTGAAAATAAGAGTCATGCGACGTGTGCGGCCGGGTTAACAAAAAAAACATTTTTTATATTTTGTATTTTTTGAAAGGGAGTGTTGTGTGACGCAAGTAGTCAATTAGACACCAAAACAATATTTATGACTTTTATAGTTAAAAAAGAAGTATTGTGTGACGCGATCGATCAATTAGATACCAAAACTATTTTTATAATTTTTGTATTTAAAAAGAAGTGTCGTGCGACGCGAACGGTCGATTAGACACTAAAAAATAAAATAAAAAATAATAATTTTAAATTTTATTTATTCTTATTTTTATTATTTTTGAAAATTATTTTAATTTTTAATTCAATTTAAAATATTTTGTTATTATTTTTGAAAATGATATGATTACAATGTGATATTTAATTAAAAATGGTAAAATAGAAGATGGGAATGCATAAGTGATAAATGCGTGGTGCATAAAGTAAACACATCCTAATCTAGAAAAGGAAATTAAAGGAGTAGGGTGTGTGCTCAGTGAAAACGCAAGTAGAGAAGGTAAAATAGAACTTAATGTAAGGGGTGTAGGGTTATTACATTGGGGAGTGCATGAAGTAAATAAATAACCAGAACCCAAATTAAAAGTAGGGGTGTACGAATTAAATTATGGAGGTGCATGAAGAAAAATGAAACTTGCTAACCTTAATTAAAAAACAAGGGTGCGTGAATTAATTATGGAGGTGCGTGAAGAAAAATGAATCTACTAACCTTAATTAAAAAATAGGGGTGCGTGATTTAATTATGGAGGTGCGTGAAGAAAATGTTAAATCTGCTAACCCTAATTAACAAAACGCATAACATGAGACGTAACCTTACTTCATCTTCTTCTTTTCCACAAACCACCATTGTTGCCCTAACTCGAAACTTAGACCACCAGCGACGACAAAAGTAATGGCAGCAACAACGACAACGACAACCATTCTCGGATCCACTATCACCAACAGCAGCGGCAACCATAGATTTTTGCTTCCATCCCTACGCCGCATCCCTCATTGAACCAGCACCACTATTCGCGACTTTGATGGGACTGCCAACAGCGGTGGTACGACCCTAATGCCGCCAACGATGTCACCAACGCCAACATGTTATCGCATTCATCACATCATCCCAGAATCCAACACTGGTTCAATCCAACGCCGGTGACCACCGCAAACCACCTTTACTAAATGATTCAAACACAACCCATGGCTGTCCCACGATTTCTGAAATGTCAATGTTCACTACCGAACCTCTATTTGTTAGTAGCAAATCAATCCTTTCTATTTCTTTTCTATGTCAAATTACTTAAACCCAATTCTCTTTTATTTTACATATTTTCCAGTTTTAATTGAATGATTAACGATTTCAGGCATTGGATGAAATAATTTGCAATTCATACCATTAGCGCACAACAATGATAGAATAGGCAAAGCATCATAGCAAAATTTGAAGAATGAAGATTTCGTACCTTATTTAATGTCTCAGCTTTGTGTTTTTATCACTGTTATCCCTTGTTCTTGGTTCTAAATGTTGTTTATATTCTTTGTTGCACTGTTGTGTCTATCATTGCTTCACTCTTTGCACTGTTGTTGTCTTGTGAACGATGGTAAAGGAGGTTTGTAGGCTTCTGTTTCGTGAATGGAAAGTATTTCGTGAATGGAAAAAGATGCCTCTAAAAATGAAAACAAAATAAAACTGTGTATATGAGAATGTTGGTTTCAATTTTCTTTTCACGATCTTTCCAATATGTGCCAATGAAGTTATGAGTAGGAGTTGAAGTAGAAGTTGCGATAGGAATAAAAAAATATTCCCTCCAATCTTGCAAACCGTTTTTATTTTCAATTTTTTAATTTTTTAATTTCTGAATTTTATTAATTAATTAAAAAAACGAACTTATCTTTTTTATTTTATTATTTAAAAAAACAAAAATATTATTTTGCTCAACTCTTAAAAACATAAATTAAAGAAACTTTTATTAATTAATTTTTTAATTTTTTAAACAATTTATTTTTACCTTTTCTTTTTTTTTTAAATTTATTTTTTGAATATTTTTAGAAACAATTTTATTCGCCTGAACGAAATTGGGTGTTGACACCACAAATCAAACATCAATTCAATATACACACCATGTTCTATCACAGTGTCTAGGTACAAAAATTCACTAAGAGGGTTCTTTACAATTAACTTTGTTCCCTCCTGGATGGAGAAGATCTCCAATAAACCGAGGTATTGAATAGGCCAAGGAATCGAGCAAAAATTCAAGTCAGAAAACACGTCTCTGCGAAGTCGAGGTCATTACAAGAATTCTGAAAGATGTTTCCACAAAGTCGAGGTCATTGCAAGAATCTAGAAATATGTCTCCACTTTGTTGAGGTCATTACAAGAATTCAAAAAGATGTTTCCACACAGCCGAGGTCATTGTAAGAGTCCAGAAAGGTGTCTCCACAGAGCCGAGGTCATTGTAGGAATTTGAAAATATGTCTCCATATAGCCAAGGTCATTGAAAGAAGCTAGAAGGATGTCTTCCTAGGACTGATGCCATTGAGGGTAGTTGGTTGATGGTTCAAGATTTACGAGGATGTTACCCTAGGACCGACCTCTCTATAAGAAGCTAGGATTGAGGAGATGGTGCACGTGAAGATAGAATCTTAGATTATATAAAGTGATTATTTTGGTTAAAAAAATATTTAAAAGAAGATACATTAGTTATTATTTAGGTAAATATTCTAGTTGTTATTTAGGGGAATATTTTAGATTGTCTCTAAGACTATTATTATGCATTAACTGATTATGTATATCTGCAATATTTGTAACCGATTTACCTTCTATAAATAAGAATGTTACTCCCATGGTCAAGGGACAAATTTATTTTGGCCTAAGTGAGTCATTAGCTAAGGTTAAAATACTTCTTTCTTTTTATTTTCAGTTGATGGTTATTTTACACCTTTTTTGACGGAACAAACTCTAATCAAGAAAAATCACACCAAATCGTCATAAAATCTTGTCAAGGATAAACATTCATATCAAAGACAAGCATAACAAAAGTTAATTATTACTAGCTTACCTTACTTAAAGAAAAAATCCCTAACTCAAAGGTTGTTCTTAAAGCAATAATTCTTATAAGATACTCTAATTAGATAAAGAAAACTCTTATTAAAGATCAGAACACATTCTCATGATCACAAACAAACATAGATTCTCTTTGGGTTACTTTGAGTCTCATGCATGGACCAGAGAGCAACATGCAACTCAAAACAATACACTAATCCAAAAAGGAGTAAAAAGTGAACTTATTCTATTTTGAAATTCTAATCGGTTGAATATGTTGAACTCTTTGCAAGGATCCTTGTAAGACCCAAGAAAATAATTAAAATTGCAAGAAAGGTAGATTGGATGTGGGAGATATTATTTAAATTTATTAAATAATAATTTATTCAAAAGGAAAGAGTAGCACAATTGGTTTGAGCTTTTTCTTATGGTTTGAGGTAGAGGGTCCTGTGTTTGATTCCTGCCATGCACATTTGATGTATTCATTTTTCTATAATTATTTTGGGACATGACATGTATGTGTATATTTATTGTAATGTTGTTATGTATGTGTATGACAAGATAACTATAATAGTTTATTTGGTTTGGAGTGTTTGTTTGAAACTTAGTGGTGATGAGTTTGAACCTTGGTTAAAGCAAAAGTATGGTAGTTTGGTTTTAGGCATTTTTGTGGTATGTGGGAAGATGAAGAGTTGATGGTATTTTTTTTAATTGATGAATCCATGGAAGGAGCGTGATATACATTATTGGTTTAAGTTTTGGTGTAAGGGAAGCTATCATCGTTGTTGTATTTTCTATGGTTTGGTTGGGTATACTATGATTGATTTATGATCTTCTTGTTGGTATGAAGCTTGAAATTCTTTTAATTTGTGGTTGGGCAGCATTTTCATATTCTTATGTGATATAATGAGATGTTTATGGTCTTGAGGTATAATTTGAATGAAGGAAAATTTTAATGGTTATTATGATTTTTTTTGTGGCATAGGAAAAGTATTTGGTTTTGGGTAGCAGAGAATGTGTTGGACAATGGTTGATGGCTAAAATTTGCTTATGAGAGATGAGTTGATTAATTCTTTTTCATGTTCATGTGTGAAGTTGGTGTTGGAAATGATCATGCTAAGTGAGTTGTATGTTGATAGTAATTTTTATAAAATGAAACTTGATTAATAGATTCCATTTATAATCTAACCTTTTAAATATAAAATAATTGAATGTCATCTTTTAAAAATCACTATTTCTTTTTACTATTTTCTTGGTCTTTCCATAATAATAAAATAATTCAATAAAATGAATGTAAATAGATTTTATCATATATAAATTTTTTTATAATATATATATATATATATATATATATATATATATATATATATAAAATTACCTAAGATTCATTGTATTCTTTAAAATTCTAAAAAAGAAAATCTACAAGACTTTAATCAAGATATAAGAAAACACTAATGAAATAAAAGGTTGAAAACAAAATAAATAAATTTATGTTGACGAAAATTTATGTTTTCATATAATGAAATAATAAAAAAATAAGTATTTTTAAAGATTTATACACGAATTTTGAGAATTTAATCTTTTATATCTTGATCTTGTATATACAATGAGATACTTATGTTAAAGAAGAACAATATAAAGGGAGAGATAACGTAATACCCGATCAACGGAAACAAACAACACTTTAACAATTAAAATCCATAAAGTTACAATAAAAATAGAATAAAATACGATGAAATAAAATAAAATAACAATTAAAAAAAATAGAATAAAACAAATTAAAGTTAAGATAAAATGAAAGTAAAAATAAAAACATAGTATCTTGAATCAAAGTTCAGCCATTTTTTTTCTCTTTTTTTCTTATTTTCCACGTCAACATTTTTTGGTTATCCGAATGAAATTGGATATTGGATATTTACAGAAATTACCGTAAATGTCTATTTCTAAGAGTAAAAAATGTAGTTGGTTTATTAGATAGAATGTCATAATATATAATATTACTTGGTGGAAAAAAAATGTAGTTGGTTGATTAGATAGAATGTCATAATATAATATTACTTGGTGATAATATAAATCAGTTGAATATTAATTTATACGAGTGAGTTGTATGTTGATAGTAATTTTTATAAAATAAAATCTGATTAATAAAAATTTTATTTATAGTATAACATTTTAAATAATAAAATAATCTAATGTCATTTTTTAAAACTCACTAATTTTTTACTAATTTTATGTCTTTAGACAATAATAAATAAATTTTATCATACATTAATTTTATAATAATATTATATATAAATATATAAATATATAAATAAATATATATATATATATACATATATATAATTACCGAAGGCTCATTATATTTTTTAAAATTCTAAAAAAAAATCTACAAGACTTAATCAAAATATAAAAAAATGAAATAAAACGTTGAAAACTAAATAAATAAATTTACGGTGACGAATATTTATGTTATCAAGTAATGAAATAATAAAAAATAAGTATTATTAAAGATTTATACACTGATTTTGAGAATTAAATCTTTTATATCTTAATCTTTATGTATATATAATGAGGTACTTGTATTAACGAAGAACAATATAAAAAGAGAGATAAACGTAATACCCAAAACAAACAACACTTTCTCCGTTGCCTCACAACAGTGTTCAACTTCTCCAGCACCTTCAAGAACCCTTTTCTTCTTCAATGCGACCACCGCGGAAGAAGGTGAATTTCCGCCACGGCGACAAGGTGGAGGTGTGCAGCAACGAGGAGGGCTTCATCGGCTCTTACTACCTCGCCACCGTCGTGTCGCGCCTCGACAACGGCCTCTACGTCGTACGCTACGACACGCTGCTGGAGGACGACGGGTCCCAGCCCCTCACTGAGACCCTCTTCCCCAATGAGCTCCGCCCCAAGCCTCCGCCCCTCGCCGCCGCCTCCTCCTTCGCCCGCTGCCAGCGCGTCGACGCCTTTGACAACGACGGCTGGTGGGTCGGTCAGGTCTCCGGCAAGGTCGACGATCACCATTACTACGTTTATTTCTCCACCACTCACGAGGAGATCGCGTACCCCTCCTCCGCAATTAGGGTTCACCAGGAGTGGCTCAACGGCCAATGGATTCGCTCCGATTCATGAATTCGCGTAATCGTAATCAATCGTAGATAGATATCGTGTTCTGTTTTCAAATTCCAACCTGTAACAGAATAGAACATGTTCACTGTGCCTTTGTTGTTCGTGTAATT
>Ga0214544_1011065_pt1 | contig 12787 bp, 5 predicted proteins | sample CNSS3metaG_FD_160074 | JGI IMG/M metagenome (GOLD analysis project Ga0214544, IMG submission 160074) | Root nodule microbial communities from cowpea collected in UCLA plant growth center, Los Angeles, California, USA - CNSS3 | ecosystem: Host-associated > Plants > Roots > Nodule | place: USA...
ATGCGTATATATTTTATGTATATATATATATATATATATATATATATATATTTCTTTTAAATTTTTATAAATTTGTAATGTTATAAATTTGTTTATAAAAGATCTCACTAGTTAAATGGAAGTGGCATGAAAGTGCATTTGTCTTGCACGTTGGGCCGCAGGTGGAGTTTGATGTGGCCCGTGTAGTTGAAATTGGGTGGTATTACTCCAATTGTCCAAGTATGTGGCCCATCGCGCATGAAACAATTTGAAGTAAATGGCTGCATTAAAAATAACCCAATTTAGACAAAAATTTATTTAATAAAAGAAATAAAGAAAATAGAAGAATTAAAAGAAATGGGCATAGGCGTTGGCCCAATGCTATAAGCCTTGTTGGGTCACATCATTAACCATTCTCAAGGCCATGAGACATCACTTTATGTCATACTCCATCACAATACAATGCAGAAAATTCATCTAAGAACATTTCCTACTCAACCCATGAAGAAAACTACACACCATATATATATCAAACCAAAAGTACAAGAGGATAAGGCTTAGCAGCCGTTACAAATTCCATGAAGAAAAAGAAATTCTAAACTCAAAACACGTCCACAAATAATTTAAAAGATCAAGGCTTAGCACCCCTTGCAAATCCCATTAAGAAGAAGAAATTCTCAACTCAAAGCACGTCTACAAAATAATCTCCAAAAATTAACGTTTTTCCATCTTATCTCATATCCACTAAACATTGATCACATGAACAAATAACATAGATAAAAGGCGTAGCTCCCCTTACCTGGAATTCCTACAATGAGACCACCTTAGCTTTGCTCTACCCTTTCCTAGCTCTTCACGTTCAAACCAAGAATTTTGCTCTCACTCTTTCTCCCTAAACCTCCCATTTTCTTCCCCTCTCTCTCTCTCAAGCCTCAATTTTTAACCTACATAACAACTCTCTATTTTCTCTTAACAGGCAATAAAAAAATAATAAAATGTATTTTCTTGGATTGCACAATGTTTTCTTTAGGTCTCACCTCTTCCTCTCCCTTCAATGTCTCCTCTTTCTTGCTTGTGTTTCGTTTCTTTATCATTCATTTCTTTGTTTTAAAATTTTTTATTATAGAATTGATTATATAATTTGAAAATGGTATTTCCTTAATTCCCTGATTTTTTAGCCTTTCTTTGAATCTTTGGGTTTAGACACGACTCTGGGAATATTCAATTTTAAAAAAAAATGGGAGCAATATACCTTTTTTTTCTCTGAAAGAATCATACAAAAAAGTTAAGCCTGTGTCCAGATACAATGCATCATCAATCCCACTAAATCTCCTTAATTTCACTTAATTCCTTGTGCATATGTCCAGATACGATGCATCTACCTCAACTTTTCACCTCCCAAGGCACCACGAATATTACCAAAAAAAATATACTCACAATTTCAGCTTTATCCTCTAGCCAGGATTCAAACACTCAACCCCCAAGACTCAAGCAACATTCCAAACAATATCAACAATCACATTTTCTTGTAAATCAACATGCACATTAACATTTCAATAGCATCCACACATTCCAATCATTCAAGAAAATACATTATAAGCTACCACATGAATTATAATTAACGTATAAAATATAAGTAATTTATAAAATATAAGTCATTATAAAAACAATCTTCTAAAACAATTATAAAACCATTTTCAAAATATAATTGCTCTAAATGCACACATAAAGAATCAAACCCATGATCATCAATCTCTGAACAAGGCTCCAACCAACAAAGCTAATCTTCACCTTTGTTTATGACGTTACATATTAATTCAATTAGTATTTCTCAAGGCCAATTATCACCTTAAAAATATAATTATTTTTCCTAGGTCTTACACATTTGGCTAAGCGAATTTCAACATGTGCTTAAATCACTGAGCATACTAAATGTTGGTTGAGTGAGAGAATATTTTATGAAATTTAAAAAAATAAATTTACAAATATTTTAAATGCTAAAATTGGATTATCTTTCATCATTTTATCATATTTGATTAATATATTGTATTTAAACTATAATGCAAATGAAAAATGCATTGTGATTTATAAGCATATAAATTAAGTTGAATGTATGATATGTGAGGTCGAATAGAGCCACAAGTGGAATGATAATCTACTACTTGAGTGTGTGTGGTCGAGTAGAGATAAGGGTGTAATCATAATATATTGCTTGTGTGTGAGGCGGAGTAGAGTCAATGGGTGATGCTCATAATCTATTGTGACTTGTGGATGTAGATATTTTCAATGAAGAAATACTACGTTGAAGGGTTGCAGGTTGTATATTGAATTGTGAATGTCTTATGAATTGTTTAGCTACTACAATGTAATTGTTTAGACATCGATACAAATGACATAAGAAAAGAAAAATTTTCACTTGCAATGTGGCATATTTATAATGAAAAACATATAATATGATAATCCTTTTTATCAATATTGATATAATGTAAAAACATTCTCAGAATATCCCTTTCAAGAAATAAAATGGCTCTCTTTTTTAGAAGTCTGGATTGATTGCAATGAAAGAGAAAAACTCCCTTTTAAAAGAGTTTTGAAGCAACTAAAGAGAACAATTGACTCTTATTAAACATAATTGATTTCTTTTTCATCAATAGAAAACACTTTAAGAGAGTTTAAATCTATTATTACTTGACTTAATCAATTATTTTTTAATATTAAGCTTTTGAAAAAGGAAATTTGATATAATCTCCACCTAATTGATTATATTTGAAACATGTAAAAACCAATTTTACATAATATAATACATTATTACTCAACACAATAAATTAGATGCAAAGCTCGAAAAAATTCCTTCGAACTAAAATAAGCAATTTTTTTTATCAAATTGATATTCTATCAATTAATTTTTTTATCACAATTGATTATTTTATTAATTATTTTTTTATCATATTTTTTTTATCAATTATTTTTTTAATAATCGATTATTCCTTTAACATTTATTTTTAATCTAAATGTTATATTAATAATATTATTTTCATATCACCTAATAAAAGAACTAATTACATACATTTATTGTAACATCCCAATTTTAGCAACTTAAAAACTAATAAAATAGGATTGTTTCACTATAGGAGTCAAAACGCAAGATCCAGTGTATAAAGTATATTAATATAATGCTAGAGCAGATAGGACTATAAAACTAAAACATTTATACAAATCAACTAAAATAATTCTTATTCTAAGCACGAACCACTCACTTACAATAGCTCCTACAAAAATCTTCCACCAACCCTAATCATATAAGTTGAAACTAAACTCAATTATCCGGATACTTGCATCTGACATCGAATCCCTTGGATGCATGCACTTGCGAATGGTTCCCAAACTCTACAGAGTTTGGCCTCAAGGGATTATCACCTAACCATCAACAAGGTAAATCCACTTCGTGTGTAGGACCTGATCAAGTCCAGTGACTAGTCCACACAAAATTTCTCCTTGAAATTCTTATCATCACATCACGTAGAGTTTCTCCTTGAAACTCTTTCATTAACAACATAATTCATACTCATAACCAAATATTCAATTTATATCATAGTAATAAAGGTTATAACATCAAAATAAGTAACACTCAATACCTTCACACAGATCAAAACAACAAACAGTAAAACAAAAAAAATCTAGTTCTTAACGTCAGGTCCTAACGCTAAACGCCATTTTCCTCAAAAAGGCCAACGCTTAACACCGGACCACCACTTAGCGTCCAGGATTTAAATCACTCCAGACCTGCAAGGGTCTCGAGCACTCAGCGTTGATCATCTCGTATTTGTGCTCAATAGTAGTGCTTAACGTTGAATACCTCCCAAAATACCAACACTCAGCGCCAACCCTATCGCTTAGTGCCACACCAGAAGACAATACATTTTGGTTTTGGATATTTGAGCAATCTGGACTTGATTCATGTCTCTAATTGGTACTTTTACTATAGACAGTGGTTTAAAATGGTTTTAGATTGTGGAAAGTAGCACCAATTAGGTCCATGAGCAAAAATCCATCATTCTTAAATACTTCCAAATCAACAATGCAAGCAATTTCAATTCAATCACTTAAAAGATCAACATACCACAATCACAAGCATTAATAATTCATCATAGCATATCAGATATTTCACAACCATACAAGATATGACTCACTCACTCTAAAAGCTATTAGCTTCTCTTACTTGACAAAGCGACTCTATAGACCCAAACCACTCAAAGAACACCAAAAATGCATCTAACTCCACAAGATGATCTATCTACATATATAAACATCACAAGAATGATCAAGACCTACCATTATGATCATTGATCAGAAGAGACTCATATAAATGATTAAAACAACGCATGCAAGCGAAAAAGGGCTCACAGGCGACAAAAACTAGAAATAGACCACAAAAAGGGTGAAAACTCAACTTACACGAATGGAGAAACTTATTGGTCCAACTTGACGAGGTTGCCAAGAGGATCAATCCTACGGTCTCAGTTCTTCAATCAGACGATCGGAGAGATAGAACTCCTAGAGAGAAGTCAGAGAACTCTAGAGAAGTGATTTCTAGAGAGATTGTATGTTTTAAAATAATGAAACTCTTTTATGACAATTATATTTATATTAAAACCTTTAATATTAAAATAATTGAGTCTCACTAGTTTTGAACCACTATCCCTTCTAAAATATCATTTCTTAAGGTTTTACATTTATGATAATAGGAATAATAACATTAATAAATTATTGTTAAATTATATTACTGTAAAATTAAAAACAATATTGAAAATATTAAACATTTATTTAAATATTAAATTAAAAATATTGATTTAAATTATCATATAATAAATTAAAAAAATTGTAGTTATTATAAATTTAAATTATACCAATATTTTTAGCACTAATAATTAATTTTACAAATTTATATATATATATATATATATATATATATATATATATATTAAAATTTAAAGTAAGTTTAGTAATAAATTGGATTTATTACTAATAAATTTACTAGCCTATAAAATTTAATTTTAATTTTTTAATAACTAACGTAAAATCACACAAATTTCATTATTACGAATGTTAGGATAATTTTAAACATGTCAAAGTGAGCCAACCCGGCTCACACGGGTTGGCTCACCACGGGCCGGGTCAAAAAACTAGTGAGCCCAACCCGGCTCACTTCAAGGTGAGCCAAATTTTTTGTAACCCGGCTCAACCCACCACGGGTTGGTGGGTTAAGTGGGTTGGCTCACCAACCCACCTAAAAAATTGAATTTTTTTTTTCAAGTATTCAAATATTTCTAGTAATCATAACAATATTTCCAACATCAGATTTGATAAAAGCAAAGATGTCATTTCCCGAGAACCATAGTATTCATAGCTTGGACTGCCATATACACACAAACAAGCACCTTAAACTAACTAACTAAACACGTTCAAAAGTTGATAGTTCATTTAGCCTTCAAAAATTTCTTAGCCTGCATATGCAACACCATAACAGAGTGAATCCAATGCTGCAATGACCTGCATAGATAATGAAGGTGTTGAATCAAATGACCTTGAATCAAATCACCTATACACATATACTCCAACTCAAAAGCATACAATTTTGCACATACTTAAAACAACAACAGCAGAATAATGCTCAGTATTCTATTTAAACTACAACAGTAGAATAATATTAAAAACTATGACAACAGACAAATAATTCAGCAGCAGAAAATGCTGGGAAGTTATGGAACCTGCAGCAGCAAATTCATGCTTGGTAGAGTGTTACACTGAATCAAAAACAAAATAGACAGTACCAATAATAATACTCAACCTCTTCTCATTACATACATCAACCATGTGTGTTTCCTTTTATTACAACAATTGCATAAGAAGCAGCAAGTAAAATGTAACCATCATATAAGAAGATAAATTGTGGTTCAAAGACATATCATGTGTTATGAATTTTTGTTCATCTTGTACTGCAAAAATCAAGATGTCTTATACACAGTGAAAGTTCATGACATCCTACACTTATATACATTTGTCTTATCTAAGCAAACAAACTCAAGATATTGCAGCAATAACCAAGACAAGTTGAACTCTGCAGAAACATATGTTTACCTCAAATTACTGCACAGGCACATTGGAGTCATGGATTGAAAAGTCTAGAACAATTTCCTCCTCTTTTTGACAATCTTCATTATCTTCATCTTGAAAATTAAAAATAGATTATTAACAAATGATAGAATTTATTAGAATAAGAAGTATGCTGTAAAAGATTGAAAAGTAATATAAATTAAATTACCAATATTTTCAAATCCATGTAACCAATTTTGAGTTAAAATTAGAGCTTGAACATTGTTAGGAAGAAGATTAGATCGATACTTGCTAAGCACTTTACCACCAATGCTAAATGCAGACTCACTGGCAATAGTTGTTATTGGAATACTTAACATCTCACATATCTCACATGCTAGTCTACATAGGTTTGGATAGCGTTCTTGTCGATCCTTCCAATAGCTCAAAATATCCAACTTTGGAAAATACTTTGGCTCAAGTGGTGTTTCAATCAGATACAAATCCAATTTAGACTTGCCAGTTACATTCACATTTTGGCTTACATAATTTATATATACCTAAAAAAATATAATGCAAACATTAAAATTGGTTAAAATAAAGATAAGATGATAATAAATAACTAAATAAGTTAGAAATAATGACTAACTTACATTATATGGATCAATCTCTTGGTCTTCTTCCATGTTCAAATGTTCTTCTGTTGAACAAGTGGGTTGAGAACTTGATGCATTTGATGAATTTGACCTCACACTCACATATTCTTCAAAAAGTTTGTACATTTTTCCTTTTATGTGATTAAGCTTTTCATCACAAGTGGAAGGATCAAGCTTTGAATAATAGAATCGGAGTGCTTCAAGTTTCATCCTTGGGTCAAGAATCATGGCAATTGAAAGAATGATACTATATTCACTCCAATACTTATCAAATTTATCCATCATCCTTTTTACCATGTCTTTCATTAAGGGGTCATCAGTACTTAAAGTATCCCTTAACAACCACTTAATTTTCCATACTTGCATAAAATATTCATTAGAGGTTGGATAAGATGTGCCTGAAATCAAATTGGTCATCTTATAAAATGGCCTTAAAAATTCACACATCCTCTCAGCTCTTTTCCACTCTTCAGGTGTTAGGCAATGCTTAAAGTTTCTATCACGTATAGTGAAACTTCCAAAAGCTCGACGATACTTAAGACCACTTTCAAGCATTAAAAAAGTAGAATTCCATCTAGTAGGTACATCTAACCATAAGCCCATTTTTGTATCAATACCCCTCACTTGAACAACACATTCTGTAAATGTTATTTTTCTTGCCTCTGACCCTTTCACATATTTAATGCTTTCTCTAATTTTGTGCAAAGCAACTTCAGCCACTTTTAAACCCTCTTGAACTATCAAATTCAAGATATGAGCATAACACCTCACATGAAAAAATTCACCCTCACACAATAAGCTATTTTGTAAGCTCAATTGTTCACCCAAAATTTGTTGCATACGATCATTGGCAATAGCATTGTCTAAAGTTATAGAAAATATTTTCCTATCAATTCCCCAATCAGTCAAACATTCAAACACTTTATTTGCTAGATCATGACCCGTATGTGGAGGTTCCATTTTACAAAAGGCAAGAATTTTACTATTCAATATCCAATTGTTATCAACAAAATGGGTTGTTAAACAAATATATCCCCTCTTGAGTACAAGCAGTCCAACAATCTGAAGTCAAACAAATCCGATTATGACATTGATGCATTTCATATTTCAATTTCTCCTTCATCTCAAGATGGAATTTCCACAAATCAGAAACAACTGTATTCCTACTCACATGCTTCACATCAAGATTCAAATATGAATGCAATTCTCTTATCCATTTGTACTCAACAAACTTAAATGGCAATCCATGTTTGACAATTGCCATTGTCATAATCTCTCTAACATGCTTGTGATCAAGTTCCCTACCCCTTAACTTTCCCATATGATCAATTATCATCCCTCCTACATCTTTATATTTTGGGGTAACATTGCACGTTTTCAAATGACTCAACAATGTTGAGGTACCAATTTTAGTGCCACCAATTACATATTCTTGCCCACATGCATTACATTTGGCCTTCTCTTTACCATCTTTCACTCCAACTTTAGTACAATATTTCCAAACTTCAGAGGTAGACGTCTTAGCTTTCTTACTTTCTTTTTGAACCTCATTATCTTCATTGTTAACAGAAGGTGGCTTTGGCTCATTAGCTTTTTCATTATTTATATTACCATCAACATTAAAATTCACATTAACACTCTGATGACCAGTTTCAGATTCCATGCTGCATATTAATTTGTGAAAAAAATAAATGAAAAACTTACTAAATACAACAATCAAGTTTGTACAAATCAAGTTTGAACAACAATGAAACTGACCTTGAGAGGAAAGTTGAGTCCAACTTTGTTCAAGTATGGATCCCTTTTAGCTCTCTCCTGCAATAATGAGTACATTAATAGTAAAAAAAAATAAAGTACAAACCAGTAAACAATTTTAGAATCTTACTGATGATCAATCACTGAGTAATGTTGGATTCAATAAAAAATGATCCATCATGTAAGGCATCATAATTCGGGAAGAAAAAGGAATAAGCTAGATTTATATGGAAGGAAGATATCTTTCTAATAATAGCAAATACTTTAATTCATATAATTAAGAAGTCAATAATGAACCCATCTTGAAAGCGTAAAGTAGTAGATGCTTGAATATGGATACCCCTCACGAGAACGCCAAGCGTTAAATTTAATTTTTTTACAAAACATTAGCAAGGATAAAATACTTGAGCACTTCATTACAATAGGGTGCAAAAATAGATGAAATTCTTGATGATTTGAAAGTTCTAGAGAGAATTGTACCAGCGTTGCTGAAGACGACTGAATGGCCACCATTGTTGCCGGAGACGACTGAACGACCACCACCGAATGGCCACCACACCACCGAACGACCAAGGAGAGCACGAGCACCGAATGGGCACCACCGCACGACGACCCTCGAATGGGCACCACCGAACGACCATCATCGACCATCGCGCCTCAGATCGAACGACCACCACCAATGGGCACCACCACCACGAACAATGGAACACGAATCAGAGCAAAGAAGGGAACCGCGAGTGTGTGTGACGGACATACACAAAAATGAAAATGAAAGGAGGGATTAGGGATTGCATAGTTTTCTGAATATTAAAGTTAACATAATTTATTTTATTGTTTTTTTTAATATAGGTGGATTGGTGGGTCAGCTCACTATAACCTGGCTCGAACCCGCATAGCCCGTGGGTTAAGTGAGCCCAACCCGTTGTGACCGATAATCGCAAAAAAAAAAATAAAATTTTCAACCAGACCCGGTTCGAACCCGTGGTGAGCCGGGTTGGCTCACGGGTCCGAGCTCACTTTGACATCTCTAGATAATTTTTGATTAAATATCGTTGGGAATGTTATTATTGTTATTATTTAATGATCATGAGATCCACCCAATCGGTTATGATCCATTCCCAAAAGTGAATGCAACAATATTTTTTATTTATATTTTAATGGTCATAATCGTGGCCTTGATTGTGGTTGTGGTCATGCTAAGAATCATGATTGTGGATATGGTCATAAAGAATATTTCAAAAGACACATTTTATCACCAGAAGTGGAACAACAAAGTGAAAAAAAAGGAAATGAAAAATGTGGTGCAAACCTCACCTTACAAGCCATTTTTGTGAGGTTGAGTTAGGCTTAAAGTCTAATTTTTAACATGGTATCAAAGACATTGTTTAAAGCCTATCCTTGCAAGATTTGTGTTTGTTGGGCATATAGTTCCACCCTCTATCGGACCGTTATTGGACCACCCATTAATGTCTAGTCTCACGTACGAAATGTATATACCACAACGTGAGGGAGGTGTGTTAGAAGTCTCAAATCGATTAAAGATAGGGCAATTTCATAGTATATAAGTGGGTGAAAAATGATAAGATAAGTTATCATTACGGTGGTAAAAGCCATTTGAGTTGTACTTGTCATACATCAAAGCATCTTAAAGTATAAGGAAAAGAACATAGAAACACACTTTGCTTATGAAGATGGTGATTATGATTATGGTCATATGGCTGCTACTTGTTGGCAAAAGCAATACAAGTCTAAATGCTGAAGCAAGATTTTGATGATGATAAAAAAAGCCTGAAAGTCATATGGAAGTCAATATGAAGACCATGTATTGTTGTGTTTAAAGTTATCTTGTAAAGTGTAATTAGATTAGTTAGAATCAATATTGTACAAGAAAATTCTAGTATTTCTTCAAAAACCAAAGTGATAATCGATTATCACTTAGGATAATCGATTATCCTGAGCTGAACCATTTTTTTCAAGAAAGCACTGGAATAATCGATTATCACCTCTGATAATCGATTATCTGTTCAAAAATTTGTTTTTCATAAACCACACTGGAATAATCGATTATCACTAGTGATAATCGATTATCCTAGTCAGTTAGGCGCGACTGTTCATCTTTTTGACCTAATTTCTAGAACCCTTATTTAAAGAACCTCAGAGTTACTTCTCACTAGCCTTTTTGAGAAGTTAGAGTGCTAGTGTTGTGACTGCAAGAGAGTTCTCTGAGTGTTCTCAATAGAAGCTTTGAAAAACCTAGTGTGGGTAGAGCGATAACTTTTCCTGAGAGGTGTTCTAGGAGATTGAGTGCTGTTGTTGTTGCTAGGAAAGCTAAGGTCAAGGTTCTCTGCGTGATTCAGAGAAAGGTGTTCATCTCTTGTGTGATCAAGAGAGGTGTTTTCTTTCCTTAATCTTTTACTATCTGATTGTAAATTTGTTGCTTGTTAGTAATTTAGTTAACCTCGTTGTTTAGATTAACAACTGGACGTAGGGTCTTTTGATCCAAACCAGTATAAATACTTGTGTTCAATCTTCTTCTCTATCTCTTTATTTTATCTGTTATTGTGATTAAAGAAATTAATATTTGATTTAATCGATAAATTTTGGAAAAATTTTAAAGTATTAATTTTATTACTTAAAACCAATTCACCCCCTCTTGGTTTTTGTCCACACGCTCAAACATTCCGCTGCGCGATACCAACAATTGGTATCAGAGCTTGCTTTGATATTATTCAAATCTTTCGAAAATGGTTGGACAAAATCAAACTTATGCTGAGGGTGCGTCTATCAACAGACCTCCTCTATTTACCGGTGAAAGTTATCCTTTTTGGAAAGTTAGGATGCAAATTTTTCTGGAATCTGTTGATAGAGGTATTTGGGATGCTGTTTTAAATGGTCCATTTGTTCCTGTTAATATTGTAAATGATGTGCAGGAACCAAAGCCATTCTCGCAATGGATAGCAGACGAAAATAAAAGAGCTCAGTATGATGTTAAAGCTAGAAATATAATTTCATCTACCTTAACCCTAGATGAGGTTTACAGGATCTCAGTCTGCACCAGTGCACAAGAAATGTGGGAAATATTGCGTGTAACCCATGAAGGAATAGACGATATGAAAAGAGCACGCAAGAACTCCCTGATCCAAGAATACGAAATGTTTCGGATGCAACAAGGAGAAACTATCTACAATGTGCATAAACGATTCACACATATCGTCAATCATCTCACAAGTCTAGGTAAAACTTTTGACATTGATGAATTAAATATAAAAGTTCTTAAATCCTTGAACAGGACTTGGCAGCCGAAGGTGACAGCCATCACGGAGTCACAAAATCTTGTGACAATGACGATGGCGGCTCTGTTTGGAAATTTGAGAGAACATGAGCTTGAACTTTTGACACTGATGAATTAAATGATGAAGAAGATATTGGAAGAAAGAAGAACATAGCCTTTAAAACTGAAGTGGTTAAAGGCAAAAAGCAAAAGGAAGAAGAAGATTCGGGTGACGATGAAAATATTAGTCTTATGATTAAGAAGTTTACAAAATTCATGAAGGCCAAAGGTAAAAATCAATTCAAGAGCAACAAGAAGGATAATCAAGGATCATCCTCAAATTTCAAGTGCTACGGATGTGGAGAATCTAGACATGTCAAAGCTGATTGCCCAAATTCAAAGAAAAGTGAAGAAAAGAAGGGCAGAAAATTCTTTAAAAGGAAGGCATACATAGCATGGGAAGACAATGCCTCAAGCTCATCAAATTCTAGTGCTTCTGAAAATGAAGAAGCAAATCTATGTTTGATGGCTAATCATGATGATTCTGACAGTGAGGTAAATTCTACTTGCTATGAAAATGACTATGATGATTTGTATGATGCTTTTCAACAATTACTTATTAAATCTAGTAAATTGGATACTGCTCATAAAAAGTTAAAATCTGATTTTAAAGATTTACAAAGTAAATTCGAAAAATCTCTTGAAGAAGAAGAATTTTTGAAAAATAAAATTTCGATATTAGAAAATAAAGAAAAAGAAACTGTTGAATGTGCTTCATGTAAAAGCTATATGTTTGATATATGTATTTTGGAAGAACATCTTGAAGATGCCTTAGAAAATAAAAATTGTGAAAAGTTTAATCTCAAGAAAAACCCAAATAAGACCAAGCATGCTCATAATCAAAATTTTAAAAATAAAACTAATAGAATTCGTAGAATTTGGGTAGAAAAAGGAACATATCATTCTATGAATACATATGCATGTACTGCTACATGTTTTTATTGCATGAAAAAGGGTCATACTTCAAACAAAT
>Ga0214544_1011070_pt1 | contig 12781 bp, 15 predicted proteins | sample CNSS3metaG_FD_160074 | JGI IMG/M metagenome (GOLD analysis project Ga0214544, IMG submission 160074) | Root nodule microbial communities from cowpea collected in UCLA plant growth center, Los Angeles, California, USA - CNSS3 | ecosystem: Host-associated > Plants > Roots > Nodule | place: USA...
TATTGAGTTGATATAGAGCATGTGAATGAATTGGGTGGTGAGTATCGTTATAAACTATCTGTTGGGAATGTATGATATGAAAGTAGTGTCCTTGTAAAGAAATGGGGTAGTACTGATAATGGTATTCAGGTCATAGTACTGCATGTGCAAGTCATCCTTCTCATTTGTAATCCAAAATTCCAAGTTAGGGGAGCTGTCTGTTTTGCGTGTGTAACTTGCATGAATTGTATATGATTTTGTATCTTTATAATCTCGATTGCAATCTGTAAGGTATGAATTCTGGATTATGTGCACTGTGGTTAAGAATTGGATGAGTTGTGTTGATTGCAAATCCTTTCACGCGTTATTGGGTTGAGAATGAGGGTTTTGGGGTATGGAATGGTTAGAGATGATTCAATCTCGAGTTGGGATATTTTAAATGGATGGTATAGGACCTGTTATAATGATCGTGGTCATTAATTGTGCTTGGTAATGTGTTAATCATGTTTTGGTATGTTTGTTTTGCGAATTGGGCAAAGTTGGGTGAATTGAGTGTGTGATCAGAGTTGGAACCCTACAAGTCTCGCCCAAGCGGGTCCACCTCGCCTAAGCGAAAGTTGCAGGGTCTTACATTGAGTTCTGATTCGTGGTTCTCGCCTAGGCGACTAGGAAAAGGGGTTGAGCAACATGGTCTCTCGCTCAGGCGAGAGGCACTCGCCTAAGCGAGGTCGCGAGGAAATCTGGGAGTTTTGAGCGCGACATCTCGCTCAGGTGAGAGGTTTTGGAGTTCTGAGCTACAAAATGCTCGCTTAGGCGAGAATGGCTCGCCTAAGCGAGGTCGCGATGAGATATCACGTTGGTTTGCTTGAATACTCGTTTAGGCGAGGTGTGTGTTATTTTGAGCGATGGTATGGCTCGCTCAGGCGAGAGGATCTCGCCTGAGCGAGATAACGTGATGCAGCCACTGTTTTGAGCTCGCTCAGGTGAGGCAAACTAGCCTAAGCGAGGCAGAGGGCTTAGCTTGGGCGAGCGTCCCTAGCTTAAGCGAGTTTATTCGAATTGTCCATGTTTGTGTGTGATTGTGTGTGTGATTTGGATACTTTACCTAAGTGTAGGAAGTATATGTATGTGGTGTGTGTTTGGGCTAGAAGGACTAAGTCCAATAGAGGTCTGGGATGTGCTTGATGGTTGGACACGTGATGGGCATGAAACTAGTTGAGTTCCCGTCGGCTACTAATGGGCGAGGAGTCCTTGGTATGGTGATTACATGTGTCGGACGCACGATGGGCAAGGAACGGTTATGTTCCCGTCGGCTACTATTGGGCGAGGAGTCCATAGTATGGTGATTGCGTATGTGCCAGGGTCCAAGTTATGAGGCTTGGATGATTTTCTACAAACGAGGAGTCTGTAGGGCAGGACTATAAGCGAGATAGGCTCATAGGGTTGGACCACGAATGAGTTAGTTTCGTGGGAGCACAGTGAAGTCCCAAGACCTAGTTCATGTATATGACTCATGAAGGACTATGAGGTCATGGTTGGGTAATTTGAAAAGCATGAAATTTTAGTTATGTTATTTTGGGATGGGTGACCTATTTTTTTCATGTATCGGTTTTATATATTGTGCATAGCTCACCATTTCTGTGTGTGTGGCGATGATCGGATAACTCGTTATCCGGGAGCAGATGATGTGACAGGTGGGCCAGAAGATGCATAGACTCGGAGCGAGGGAGAGCATGGGATTTTGTATATATTTATTATTTTGGTTTTGAGATAGTTTTTTAACCTTTTTGGGAGCCATTTGAATATTACTTCAGTTTTATAATTATGGACTCTCGTTTTATTACATTGTATTAAAGTTTTAAATTTCCCATGTTTTTGGGAAATGGTATTCAATAAATGAGGCATTTATTTTTATTTCTTATTTTATATATTAAATATTAGTAATATTCCTTAGGGATGTTACAACAAATGTCTCTGTGTAGTTTACCGCATAAGTATGAGTATAGCCCTTTGCCACTAGTCTCAATTTAAATCTTTCAATTGTGCCATCCGCTTTGTAATTTACGGTGTAAATCCACCGACATCCAACTATTTTTTTTTTCAATGTGCAGTCAACAAGTTCCTATGTCTCATTTTATTGCAAGGATTTCATTTCCTCATTCATCGCATTTTTCCATCATGGATCAGTTAAGGTTTCCAATACATTGTTAAGAATAACTACAATAGATAATTGATTTACAAATGACTTATTTGATTCTGGCAAACGGTGATAGGAAACTAAATTATTTATGGAATATTTAACCATACTAGAAAGAGTACGTTCATAAATGGGTTTAGGAATACCTCTAGTGTGACATTCAAGGAGTTATTTTTTTTGTTGGCTAAAGATTACGAGCATCTATGACTACAAATGATGGTTTTGGTGTGTCATCAAGAGGCTCATTCAATGATATAAGGGAATTCATACCAAGTTCAGTAACCACTTTATCATGTGAAATCCCATTTATTTTATTTCCCACCTCATCGTCATAACTTGATTGCAAGTTATCTACATAAGAATAAGAATTACAACTACTGTAATTTGCTTCTTAGTTCGAGGTGCTTGTTTGTTTGGGTTCTTTTTTAATATGGACGAATGGCACACAACTAAAAACACAAGGAGGCAAATCCATACTTTCAAGGGTAACCACTTTTTTAGTGAGAGTCTACAATGGCGTTTGAAAATCATTAGCGCTAGAATGGATCTGATTTATGACATATTTTGCCATAGTAAGAGTCTCTCCCCAATAAGACAATTGTATATGAGCCTCTAACAATAAAGAACATACAACCTCCAACAAGTGTCAATTTTTTCGCTCGGCAACACTATTTTTGTGTTGGGTTATTAGGAGAAGTGGATTGATGAATAATCCCATGTACGTCCAAGTATCTCCTGAGTTCTAGACTTTGGTATTAATTACCATTGTCAATACAAAGAACTTGAACTTTTTTCATTTTATTGGGTTTTAATCATTTTATGGAACTTTTGAAATATCAAGTTCCAGTTCACTTCTATTGGAGACTTCATTAACCATAACCAAGTCATCCTTATGCAATCATCTAGAAAGTAACAAACTAACATGACCCTTTTAAAGTAGAAATCTTATAAGTTTGAGTGTATAAGCATAAAAGGAACAAGACTTTTATTCAAACTGAGTGAAAAAGGAACACGATGGTTCTTTTTTTGGTTCACACACATCACAAAGAAAAACAGAAACATCAACCTTTGATAATAATAAAGGAAATTTTTTTTTTGAAGTAACTAAATGAATCATATCCCAAACGACGATGCCATAGCCACATTTCAATTTCCTCTTTTTGTTTGGTAGAACTCTTCATTGTCAAATCACCTTTTAACTTCCCAATATCTTATGGCAACAAGTCCAAGTAGTATAATCTCCCTTGTTTAACACCATAACCAACCGTCTGTCTGGTCTAAATATCCTTAAAACACAAAAATTGGGCCAAAAAATAACAATTAGGGTACCTGTCTATGAGGCTCTGATGCTTAAGTCAGTTCAAGTCAGTTCGGGTAAGTGCAATTGATGCCATAATAAATGCAAAGTAAAAGTCGTCACCAACCTACCTTGGACTCCTATTTATAGTTTTTGACATGGGCCTGTGATTAGGATTTTCTTAATCATGGCCCAATTGCTTTTTAAAATTGATTACTAACTTGTATTACTTTAATTTACTTTTAACTTACTGATTTAGTTTTGGTACAGCCACCCGACCAGAGGGTCGTGCGTCCTCGTAAAGGTGGCTCTGTTATGGCGAACAAGTTTAATTGGAATGATCGGTAGGGCCGTTCGGTCGCGAGCTCCCTTAAATCATTTCGGATTAATTGCCACATCAACAACCCAAGGGATCGTCCGCCTGTAGCGGGCGGTCTTCAGTCGCTTATTTTTAGGCCGTCTGATCGATGGTCTGGTTAGGATGTCGATAGGCCATACAGTATATAACTTATATTAATTTTTAATCTATATGAGTAAATAGTAAACACTTAATTTTTATATGATGAAACAAAATGGGTGTTAATTGATTTTTTTTTTCATTCATATACATTGAAATATGTGAGAAGATAAAATTGAGTTGATTATAAGCTGGCGCAATTAATGCAAATTTTAATACTATTTAATTAATAAAAAGATTAGTGCTTTAATCAGATAGGATAAAATGAATACGTACAAATTGAATCTTAATCATATAGTGTTGAATGAGTAAAGTTCTAAACAAATTAATTAATTGATTACTTTAATTAATTTGAGTTCTATAACTTTTAAATTATTTTAAATTAAGTTGAATAACAATATTTTGAAAACCAATGAAAAGTCCTAATTTGAAAATCAACCTAATTTTATATCATTGAATAAAATATTTTAATCAATCTCGTATTTTTTATTTAATTGTTCATATTTAATTGCATAATAACTACTTATTTTGCTTTCAAACACCAAAATACCTATAAAGCTTATTTCTTTATTATTATTATCATCATTATTGTAGATTTAGGTAGTTTATTATTTAGTTTTTTTATTTTATTTTCATTTAATTTGTGCATAGCATCTAAACATTTGATGTTATTTCTTTTATTTTATTCTATTTCGTGTGTGTTACCCTGTAGGTATTTAGGAGTTTTATTTCTTCAGTAAATTTATTTAATTGCTTGTTTCATTTTATTTTTAATTGTTTTAGGTTGTTTATTTTATTTATTCTTGTTTGCATCAATATATTTTTTTATTTTATTTTATTTGTTTCATACTCCTAAGCCTTAAGTGTAGGTTTTATAAGAATTGCTTTTGGTTGGAGGTGACTTGGGTTAGTTTTTCCTTAACTAGTATTTTTAAATACTCACAGAGTAAAAAAGTAGTCTTAAATAGTATCAACAACATTATTATCAAAACCTTTTGCAACCCTTATGCCCATCAATCTTCTCACCATCTCTTGTTTTTATACAATATTGTTATGTTTGTGGAAAGCAACTCTTAGAATCCATATTAGGTCCAGGCTTATGTACACACGGTTTCCCTCCTTCGTCTGGCTTTTTCTCTTTTTCTATGTTTTCCTTTTCCTGGTATATAAGGAGGCTTACCCCTCTCGTTATAACACAATTGTAACAAACTCTTTGTAACACCCCCGGATCCTCTTGGGCTTACTAGGCATCCCACCTGCCACCCTCAAACCGGTTGTGTTAGGTCCGCAGCCCAATACACCCCAACCCATCACCTCTAGCACCAACTAGCAGGTGGGTTGTTCCCAGGGAGGATCGAACCCCAGACCTGAGCTTTAACACCTCTGGCTCACCTGACAGCCTCTGGGGGGGTAGCCAGGGATGTTACACTCTTCACTGAGTGTTTCAATCAATAAGAGCTTCCTTATTTGGTTCTCCTCCTTGCCTTGTGTTTCGTGTTCTCTTCTCTTTGTGATGTTTCATCTCTTTGCAGGCTTCAACCATGATGGGTCATGAATTCTAACAGCAACCACACAAAGGATAAGAAACCCTTTAGCCTCAACCTAAATAGGAGGCTTAAAATAACTAATAATATGCAAATGTCCTTACATTAGTGACATGACTTTACATACTTATATGCCAAAAAATGAAAAGATTGTGGATCTCAAACCTCATACTTCATCTAAAGAGTTTAAGCAAGTTAAAAGTCCTAAGGTTGATAAACATAATAGATTTTGTTCCACTACATACAAGGTAACAACACACTCAGGTTTGTTGGGTTATATTTTGGGTTATGGTTATTTGAGAGATTGTGGGGTTATGTATATATAACATTAGTCTTGCACATATAAGACATTTGACACCAGTTTTACACCAAAATCTTAAGACAATAGTGTTATGGGTCTTTATTCTTATATAGTGTTTAACTTTGTCTTTTCTATCCATTGTGGGACTTTTTGACTCACACTTGGACTATTCCTAACAATCTCCCCTCAAGGGTGAGTCCCTTTTTTTCTTTATTTTTTCATATGGTATATGGTGACCCCTTTTTGGTTGTGGTTATGTGGTCTGTCACTTCAGTGACCCCTTTTTTGTGTTATGGTTATGTGGTCAGTCACTCTGAACTATAATCTCTGATACCACTGTTGGGTTGTATATTCTGTCATATGTTTTGAGGGCTTTTGAAAATATGAGAGATATGAGAGATATATGTGATATGTTATAAGGAGGAACATGTTGTTGTATTTTATTAATATACCCTATATATAGGGTAAAATGTAACATAATATCAAGTATAAAATACTTACAATATCTCACTCCTAATCTAACATAATAACTAATTTTTAAAACTGAAACATATATCTAAAACTGAAATATTTTCTAAAAACTAATTTAAATAAAAAAGATATTAAGTAATATTCTTCAACATTCCTCCTTGCTTAATATCTGTTTATTTAAATTTTATATCTTCATATTTGATTCTTCATCTTTTGATGCTTGATTTTCTCCTCTTTTTGTGCTTGTAATTTTTATTTTTCTCTTTCTTCCATGGCATCACATCTTTCTTCAATTTGGCATCATCCTTCATATTTCTTCTTATAGCAACATCATCTTTTTCTTTGTTTGGTGTGGATTTCATTGTAGTGGCATTGGACCTTTTGTGAATATTAGAATGTGAACCTCCATCTACTTTCTTCACTTGGACATCTACTTTCTTTCAGAGATATTTATCTTATGATTTTGATCCTTCTTTCATACTCACTTTATTTGTAGCACATTCCTCCTTCATGAAATCCAACGCAAAACTTTTGTCTTTCATGTAGACTTTGAATACTTCTATGTTGTTAGCATTTTTTATCATACAAACTTTATTTTCAAAGGAGACCTTGTAACCTTTCTCTAACATTTGAGCAACACTTAACAAATTTCGGGTAATCTCAAGAACATATAAGACATCAAAAACTAATTTGATACCTGAATGAGTTTTAATTGAAAATTTTCATGTACCTTTCACAGCAAGTTGTTCTCCATTCCCAATTCTTACCTTGGAAATATTTGATTTATTGAGCTCCTTGAAAATTTCTCTATCATGAGTCATGTGGTTTGTGCAACTACTATCTATAATCCACTCTTTTGTAGATTCGTTGGTTGTGACACATGATGTTGTAAGAAGTAGTTCCTCCTTTGATTTATCCTCCACAATTTGAATATCTTCTTGAGAATCTTTAGATTTGTATACCTTTTCCACATGTCCTAATTGACCGCGTTTGTGACATTTGACATTTGGCTCCACCAACACCAGTTGGGTTGATGACCTTTCCTCTTGCAAAGGGGACAAGATGGAAAAACATGTGCGTTGTTGTATTTGCTCCTTCTATTTTTCTTAACTATGAAAGCATTCTCTTCAGTGTAATTTAAATTACCTTCAACTGCCTCATGATCTTCTCTCATCAATCTTCATTGTTCTTGTACTTGCAAGGCATGTATCACCTCTGTAAAGATAATTGTAGACAAATCTTTTGTGTTTTCTAAGGAAGCAATAAATGTCTTACATCTTTCTGGCATCGTCACCATAATTTTCTCAACGAGTCTACAATCTGGAAACTTCTTTCGCAACAATTTTATCTTATTAGCAATACCCAACAATTTGTTTAAGTATTCTTTAATTGTCTCCGATTCTTTCATCCTTTGCATCTCGAACTCCCTTATCAAGTTCAAAACTTTCATGCCTCGAATCTTCTTGTTCCTTTCATATTCTGCTTTCAAATATTCCCAAATTTCTTTGGGATACTTTAGAGTCATGATCCTGGACATAATCATTTGTGAGACACTTGCAAACAAGCATGATTTTGCCTGTTTTCTTGTCTTTATGCACTTTTATTTGAGCCACGGTGGGATTTTCAGACAAGGGAACATCATTTTTCTCTATGACTTCCCATAGATCTAGCCCCTTTAGATATGTTTGCATCCTTACATAAATCATAGCTTTCACCATCAAAGAGTGGAATAACGACGTGTGACATATTTCCTTCCATTCTATCGGTAGTAAAAACAATGGCTTTGATACCACTTGTTGGAATTTTGAGGTCTTTTGAAAATGTGAGAGATATGAAATATATGAGACATATATGTGATATGTTATATGGAGGAACATGTTGTATTTTATTGATATACCCTATATATAGGGTAAAATGTAACAAACTATCAAGTATAAAATAATTACAATATTTCACTCTTAATCTAAAATAATAACTAATTTTTAAAACTGAAACATATATCTAAAACTGAAATATTTTCTAAAAATTAATTTAAATAAAAAAGATATTAAGTAATATTCTCCGACAAAGTTTAATATTAGATTTGCTCTTTACTCAACTTTCAAGCTATCTAATTTATGAATCAAATCATGGGAATTGTTAAATCTTAGTGCTTTAAGAAAACCAAGTTTTACAAAGAGAAAGTGTAGTGTACAAAAAATTATAAAGGGTGACACTTTTCAACATAATATCAAAACGAAAGAAATGAGTCAGCTATATTCCCTTAATGAAATCTTCCTTTCTAAGTTTTTAAAATAATTTTTAAAACCCTAAATCCTAAATCTCAGTAATTTTCAGTTATATATATATATATATATATATATATATATATATATATATATATATATATATATATATATATATATATATATATATATATATATATATATTATAAAGTTGAAATTCAAAAACTTTGAGATTCTTAATATGATATGTAGAACACACAATTGATATAGTAAATTAAAGGTATACAATACATTTTGATTCTTTTTCAATGCCATCATTTTTAGCTCTTATGAAGGATACCATGAAGCAAAAGGGTAGGGAGATACACAAGAAAGCCTTGAGAAGAAAGAATCAAACAAAAGGAGAGACATCTCATCACACTACATTACACAAAAAAGAGTTAGTACTCTCTTTCTTTGAAAACTAAATGTATGTATTTTTTTTCATAAGAAAAAAAAAAATGAAGCTACTCTTCTCCAAGGAAGAAAACAGTGGGCTTCTTGGGCTCAAGGATCTCCACAGTCCCTTCCAACATCTTGGCCACCTTACCCATAGTGGGCCTCAACTCAGGCCTATCTTGTAGACACCACATGGCAGTCTTCACCATCCTATTAACCATGTCAAAGTGGGTTCTGCTATCATAAGCATTCCTAATCTGTGCATCCAAAATCTCCTCCACTCTCATCTCCTTAAACATTTTATCAAAGGCCCAACCAGGAAAGTACCACTCCTCACTCCTAAGCACAGAATCTTGAATCTCAAAGTTCCTAATTCCACTCACAAGCTCCAAAAGCACCATGCCAAAACTATACACATCAGCTTTTGAAGTGATTGGGTCGGCTGTGATCCATTCAGGTGCCATGTACCCTGGTGTGCCTCTCCTCCTTGACATGGTCACCATGTCCTCCTTTTTCCTCAACTTGGCCAGCCCAAAATCTGAGATTTTGGGGCAAAAATCATCACCTAGCAAGATGTTCTCAGGCTTGATGTCACAGTGCAAAACCCACTCCAAACACTCCTCATGCAAGTAGGCAATAGCCCTTGCCACACCAAGGGCTATTCTGTACCTCATGCTCCAATCCAAAACTGGCTTCTGCTGTGGTGTGTTTGGATTTGTTTGGTCCTTGAGATGGTTGTTGTTATTACTGTGAGACTTGTTGACCCTGAAGAGGTACTTGTCCAATGAGCCACAGGGAATGTGTTCATAGACTAGTATTCTTTGACCCTTCTCAGCACAGAACCCCCACAGCCTCACCAAGTTGAGGTGGTGCATTCTGGCAATGATTGTGACTTCTGCCCAGAACTCAGCATCACCACCTGTGACATTCTTGAGGCACTTCACCGCCACTACCCTGTGGTCTGGCAACTCACCTTTGTAGACATCTCCAAAGCCTCCTTTGCCTATGAGATTGGAGAAGTCATTGGTGGCAGCCTTGATTTCTGAGTAGGTGAACCTCTTGGGACCCCCAGCAGGGAGAAGCTCCAGGCCTAGTGTGGTGGCCATGTCCCTATACTTGATGTACCTCTTGAGGAAGGACCAGAAGAAGGCCACCCCAGCTATGAGTTCTGCAGCAAAAAGTGTGCATATTATGGCTATGTTTCTGGCTGTTGTGTTCGAGTCCTTTGGGGGCAGTGGCAGGCTTAAGTTCACTGGGCATGTGGTTTGCATCACCTCAGTCAGGCCAATGAAGTTGGATGGTGTTGACTCAGATTTATCAACTTTGAGAAAAAAGGCAGCCTCAGTGCCTGGTGACCAGTATCCAAATCGAAGATTTGTTCCAGTCACCCACACACAGTAGCGAGATCCATCATATTTGAACCCAAATCCAAGACAAGTTTTATCTCTTGAGCAACCGGACTCACAGATTGTGAAGTTGTCAGCTTTAATCTGGTTCAGATTACCATCACTGGTGAAGTTCACATAGTCCAGCCTCAGAAATTGGGTGCTTTGGGAGAGAGAGATTTTCCTTGTGCAACCCTCTTCAGACCCACCTTGGTTTGGGGTGAACCCAGATGGGCAATCACAATGAGTGGAAGAGTTCAAATCCTCTCCAGGCACACAGATTGCATTAGACCCACATTTGCCTTTGATCGTGCACATCTCCCATATCCCTTTCCAAACCTCAAGCCACTGGTTATTCTGCTCAGGGTAGAAGCTATAGATCCTGAGATTCCCATCATCATCAAGGACCACTTTCCTGAATCTGGGGTCTCCGTAATCAGAAGTGAGAAAAGAGTTACCTTGCATGCTCATTTTCCCTGCATCGTCCATGCTCAGCAAGGGATTTGGGGTGCTATAGTACTGATCAGAGGTGGAGTTGAGGACCAGAAACTGAGACTTGGTGAACCTGAATTTCCCATTGTTGGAGAGAAGCTCAATCCCTGTGAAGCTCTGGTTGGGCAAAACGGTGTTGGTGGGGTTCTTGAAGCTACTCCAGTTCCCAAAAGCCAACTCTCCATTGTCCTTCAGTTCAAGTCGGGAAGCATTAGTGTCGGCAGTTCCTTGAAAGGGTGAACCATCGAGGAGAAGTTCTGATTTTGAGGTGATAACAAGAGAGCCAGAACTGTTCACTTGGGTGGTGTCACTCCACACAATATTGTTGGCAGTTTTAGGGACTTTGGAATACCAAATGGAAAAGATGAAGAGATTGTTGGAGTTTGGCACGGGAGAGAAACCGGCTGTGAAGTTTTTGTTGGGAGAGAGAAGAGTTCTGTTCTGAGATGGTTGCCATGGAGAATTTGAGATGTTGAAGGATGAGAATTGGTGTTGGGAGAAAGATGGTTGAAGATTGAAGAGGAAGAAGAAGAAGGTGAGGAAGAAGAAGGAAGGAGTGGAGAGAGACATGGTTTCGATGAGAGTTGGTTTGGTCAACTATGGTGCCATGAATGAAACGCAAACACTTGTGGTTGGTTTGGTTATATCAGAGAAAAGTGATGAGTGTTAATAGATGGCGGCTATGAAATTTGAGCGTGTAGATGTGGAAGATTGACTTGACTCTGATCTGTTCTAAGGTCTTTTTGTGATTGTGTCATTGCTTTATCGTCGTTTGTGGGGTAAATTGACTGACTTGTGATGTTCTACAATAGCTTATCTTGTTTTCTGCAACCTCTTGATTTGAACATCTTCAATTATTCCTATTTCTGCTACCACTTGCATATCTCTTCTTCCACCACCATTTAGAGAAACATTAACTATACATATTTCTGCCACCAGTTGCATAATTTTATTATCTGCGGGTAAATTTGACTGATCTTTGAGTCCACGCTGCACTTTCACATCCAATGAATTTATATAAAAAGTGGTCTAATCTATTGCTTATAAGAGGAAAGTCGTCTTCAATAAACAACACAATGTGTCACAAAATAACAAAAAACGAGACTCCGTTCATATATGGAATCAACAAATAATATAAACTAATATGTTTCGTTACAATTTACTTATACGAAATAAATAATAATAAAAATGACAAAAGAAAAACAAAATCTGTAATTCTTTACAAAATAATATCAATAACAGAAAACTTTATATCGTGAATTTAATTTATAGTAGACTAACGTACAGGTGCGTGGAATGTATGATTCTTTTAAATATGAATAATATTATATTACTAATTTTATCTAATATTATTAAGTTAATATATAAAATAAATTTATATTTTATTAAAAATAAAATAAAATGAATAAAGAGAATAATTATTGATGAATAAAAAAAATTAATAAATAATTATATTATAAAGGATATAATTTATATTATAAAATGTTGACATAAAAGTGAAAATTCTCTTTATATATTGTTATACATAAATTTATAAATTAAAAATTAAATATGAATTAATCATCTCGAGTATAATTAGTTTGACTTGAATTCAATTAGATTAATCTAAAAACCTAACTAATTTAATTAGCTCAATTAAAATTGTTAAATATATGGAGTTAAACAAAGTATATAAGCACCTAGTATTCTTTGTACAATGGTTAAAAGGATAATTATACATAAATTAGCATCTATTAATAATGGAAATTTAATAAGGTTGTCATTCCATCTCGTCTTCTTCTATTTCTCTGGTTTGTCTTTGAAAAGTGGATTGAAAATCCTAATCACCTCGTTAAAAGGATGAGTTCGGTAAATTAGTTGCCAACTTTTTTTCCAATTTTTTAATTTTATATTTTTAATATATATATATATATATATATATATATATATATATATATATATATATATATATATATATATATATATATATAAAATAAATAAAATATATTTTTATTT
>Ga0214544_1011071_pt1 | contig 12778 bp, 4 predicted proteins | sample CNSS3metaG_FD_160074 | JGI IMG/M metagenome (GOLD analysis project Ga0214544, IMG submission 160074) | Root nodule microbial communities from cowpea collected in UCLA plant growth center, Los Angeles, California, USA - CNSS3 | ecosystem: Host-associated > Plants > Roots > Nodule | place: USA...
ATAAGTATGAATATAAACAGAAATAAAATATGGTGGAATATAAGTGTTTCTTTGTTAAAATGAATTTTAAGATTATATAGATTTATAAATTTAAATACAAATATTTGTATAGATTTATAAGTTTATATAATAATTTAAATATAAACTGAAATAAAAAAAAACTATATTAAAGTATGATGTAATAAAATATCAATACAAATACATTTAAAATTTAAAAACAAAATTTAAATAAAGTTCATAAAATTAGCTTTGTTAAAAATATTTAATAAAATTAACAATTTTAATAGAAGGATCGGTATAACATTTGTATATAAGTTTGGTTCCAACGAGGAGAAGGACAAAATTACTTTATTTTAAAAAATAATTGAAACTGAATTGAATAAAAATAACAAATATATGGAGTAAATTGAGATTTTCTACATAACATTTAACACAATACTAACACGTAATATTATCATTATCACATTATATTACTTTACAACGTGGCACGACGCTCTCTTGATATATAACAATTATTTAAATAAAAAATTTTAAAAAGAATAAAATCATGAATGGACATATGATATTTGGTACTGTACTGACAAAATTGCATCACATTTTAAGAAATAAAAATTCAATGGAGACCGATTAAAACTTAAAAATATATTTGAGAATTTGGACCAACCAAATATTTTATCTTTTATTAATTTATAGAGGGAAAATTATCTTTTATATATAATCTAATCCTCTAAAAGAAAATTCTCTCATTCTTTTTATCTCAAGTCGATGAATTATCAAATATTATCTACATTAAAACTTAACACTTCGTAATTTTTGAAAAAAAAAATTATGATGAAGGTGTATTTAAATTATGAGGTGGATTCTGAAGTATATTATGTCTTTAAATTTACTTTTTTATGTCCTTGTAACTTTTAACATATTAAGTCTAAATTATTATAAAATCAATTATACCACATATGTAAAGTACTATCTACTTGGAACTTGAAGTTTATCACAATTTTATTTTAAAAACCGTGTCATATAAATGTAAATAATATTTTTTTTAATATAAGTACACTCTTTTCTACGTTTATCTAAATAATATTTTTTTTTTATATGAACACATCCTTTTCTACCGAAAATGTTACTACATCATTTAAACTTTTTTTAATTTTTTTTCGCCTCATTTTCTTTTATCTTTCCTTAGTGCTTAAGATGCTCTTTCTCTTCTTGTCATTTTTTTAACTTGTGAAAAACGAATATGGAGAATTGTGTCGCACTCTGAATGACACAAGCATATGTGAACATTGTCTACAATAATACATGAAACAACAAAATGTGTAGGTCCAAAAGGCGTACATGTTAACTACCAAATTAAGTAAACAATGTAACTAATTACTATAGTTATAAAAATTGGTTGAAACCTGATAGTCAACCTGACTCATCATAAGTTTTGGTCGAATTGGATTGAAATTTTTTACAAATTTTAATACGGGTTGATTTTTGACCCGACTCACCTAGGACCCGCCTCACCCGAGTTGAATCTGTGATGAGTTGGGTTGACTCACTAACCCGCAAATAAAGGATCACACAAGTATTTTTTGTTAAGTTGGGCTTTGTATTTGGGTCATGTTAGGTTTATATTTGAATTATATTAAAGTTTATTTAGATTTTACTTAGAATTATAATCTACTTTTAACTAAAAAAATAAAAAAAAAATTAATTAAGTAAGTCCGTGAGCCAATCCGTTTAACCCACCAACCCACGGTGACCGGGTTAGGTTGGAATTTTTTTGGCTCGCTAATAAGTGAGTCGGGTTGGATTGACTCACTAAGTGATCAACTCATGGTGGATCGAGTCAGGTCGGGTCAGATTACCCATTTTGACAATTCTACTTATTACCACCTCAAGACAAATTTAAAATCTTCAACTTCAAACCAAGAAATTGTCGGAAATAAGTTTAATTTTCAAATACTTAAAGCACCCTTCATGTGTACGTACTTTTATAATGCTTAATGAGAGATGTAAATTATATTCTTAATTTCAAAAGAAAAACATATTTTCTGGTTTTAACTTATGCTTTAAGTCACTCTAGAAAATGTAAAATTGATAAAAGGATGTGCCTCCACTTATGGAGGTAATTATGTGATCTCATCACATGTATATGTAATGCAACTTTTAATATAAAAGTGAGTTTTGAAGTAACGTATTTAATCAAAAGATACTAAAAATTGTATATCAAAAATAATAATTAAAACGTGAACTAATCAAATTTTGTTTCTTTTAATATGAGAACATGTATTTGTTTAAGTAAATGCAGACAACATATATATCTTTGCATATTTTTCAATAAATAATTATAAATATAATAATAAATATATTTTTCATAAAAAAAAAATAATTTATATATAAATTAATATATATATATAAATTTTATATATATATATATAAAAAAAATAAAAAATATATATATATATATATATATATATATATATATATATATATATATATATATAATTCGTATAAGCTTAAGGTTTAATCAATATAAAGGTATTGTTGTTACAAATTGTCAAATTTACGTAATGATAGATAGGTGAATCTATAACAATATATAAAGATATAAAAATGATTTCCTCTCCTATATTCACTTTTTATTTTTATTTTTATCCTTAATAATTATTTTAAAAATTAATTATTTTATAATTAATTTATTTTTAACTATTTTTTTAAATCTCTTTTATTCTGACCATTGTTCTAAAAAACTCTTTTTTAATAAATATTTTATTTAACAATTATTTTAAAATTTATTATATATATATATATATTGAAATTAAATATTATTGATTTTAACTTAAATTTTTATAAAAGTTTAAAAATGTAGATGCACCTGTATTTTTGCTAGTTATGTAACTTTATTTATAATTATGATATAACCATATTACAAGTATCATTCGAAATTTAGTTATATTTAAAGACTTAAACATGATGTCAACGAATTTAAGCTGTAGACTTATTATGATTTTCAATATATTTATATGAACTTATCTAAAAAGGAAAACACAATAGAGAGATTAGTTTAAAGAAAAAAAAAACAATATATTTAGAAATTTTTTATTAGACAAAATTATCCTCAAAATTTTATATATAATGTTTTATCATACTATCTATAATTGACTGCTTTTTCCATAAACAAACACATCAATTATTATTTTTATGAAAATTAGTCAAAAATAAATATTTTTTAACGATCAAAGAAATATACCCTAGATGTATATGTACGACAATATATCAGCAAAGTTGATGAAGATGAATGAAGTGATTAAGATGAAACTTCACAATTGCAGAACTAAAAGTAGAAGAGAGAAGACTCTATTTATTTTCTATAATTCAAAGGAAAACGACTTTCAAATGCTACAATTCAAATACACAATGAAAATTAAAATAATTTTTATTATTTACAACTAATCGTATAGATAATATTTTACTTTTCGCTTATTTATACCGATTATCAATAAAGAGAGGAGGAATTAGTATAATTTGTATCTTACCAAGCGGAAGTATCCAGATATAACCACAGTGAAATTTAATCTGATTTTCACCTCAAATCTTAAAACTGAATAAAAATATTTTGTTATTCAATATATAATTTTTTTAAGTAGAAAATTACAATTCTCTCATACAATTTTTATAAAAAAGAAGGTAAACTTTCTAACAACTTTTATAAGGATAACAATTTTATCTTATACAAGTACTCAAGTTCTCTACACACAGTTAAAAAATTTATTGAGTTGTGGTGATGTTAAGTATATTTATATTTTCTCACTTTTACAAGTTTTTTTTACTTTTTTCAATATATAACTTTGATGAATATTTACAAGAAAAGTAATATATATATATATATATATATATATATATATATATATATATATATATATATATATTGAAGTGATAGTATATTAGCAAAAACAAAAGTGTTTAGGAAAAGGGAAATGAGAGATGCGTGTAAAAATAGGTGGATGGTGGTAAGAGAGATTATCTGAAAAAAGAAAGTCATCAAAACAATAAGAATAAAAAGGAGTTTGGATTCTGAACCGGTGTTTTTATGTTGTTTCTCTTATCTCAAAATACACGGATGAATCATTATTTTAAAATACATTAAAACTATTTTAAAAATATTAAAACAGTATGTTTTTAATATTTAACAAAGTACAGTAAAAAAGATTCAACAAAAAAAAAAAACTGAACATGATAAAAAGACAATAAAATTTAAATAAGAAAGCAAAAACAAATATAGAAAAGAAACTTAACACAACGGAAGAGAACTCTATCTATAGTGAAGATCACAAGGAAGAATCTAGTTGCATAACTTTAATGCACTCATTAAACTACATTTAATCTTTTGAGCTAGGTGTCACACTGTTAAAAAATTAGAAAAACCAGAATACGTTTGAGAGGATAAGTTGTTACCACTTTTCTTTTCATCGATAATTAATATAATTCCATTCTCAATCACAAAAGAAGTAAAAAAAATTACATGTATGGAATCGGATCCATAACGAAGGGAATCGGTTCCCAACATAAATATAAACAAACTTGAATGGAATCGCTTCCATCTCTACTTTAGCTCAGAAGTTATCAAAATCCATCACTGTACTAAGTTTAGCCACATGAAAAAAGTATTAAAATAGTCTATTCCTTCAAATAGAGAGTATATTTGGCAATTAGCCTAACCTTATGTCTTTATGGTATCATCAACATTATATTTGATTTTAAAAACTCATTTGCATCCTATAGGTTTCTTTCCGACGGGGAGAAAAGTGAGATATCAAGTTTTGTTACTTTCTAAAGCTTGTATTTCTCTATTTATAGTAGTAATCCACTCACTATTTTTGTTGGCTTCAACATAAGAGATTGGTGTTCATGATTGATAGAAATAGCAAATGTGTAGTTCAGATGCTCCTTAGACTATAAGGGTGGACAAAAAATCCAATTTTTATGGTCCAATCTATTTATTCTATGATCCAATCCATTTAATATTCATTCTATTAAAAATCCAATGCATTTAAAATTCATTTTATTGGATCTGGATATCAATCTAATCTATATTTTATATATTTTATGGATTGAATATCCATTCTCGAAATCTAAATTTTCAAAATGGATAATCCAAAATATCCAATCCAAATTTTCACTTTATAATTTTTGTTAGGTTAGGCTAAAGGTTGAGACGGACTAGCCAAAATTTAGTCGTATTTGATAGAGTTGGCGTGACCCTATACAAAATTTGGCCGAATTAGGCCAAATTTTGTCAAGTCGGTCCCGATCGAGATTTGATCCAGTTGGTCCTGGACAAAATTTGGAAGTATTCAGCCAAATCTGTAAAATTCTTTGGTGTCAGTCCTATGGACACAAATTTGGATCCACATCCATTATTTGGATCCAAAATGGATGTAAATTAGATTTTTGATAGGGCTGACACCACAAAATTTGGCAAATTTTTTGTCGAGGCCAACGAGGCCAAATTTCAGCATGGGATGAACTTGGATGACTTTCGAACGAATTTCGGTCGAAGAGACGTGACCAAATTTGAGCTAAGGTCGATTCGACAAAATTTCAGTTGAGATCGACTTGACTGGATTCGACTGAATTTCGGGCAGGACCGATTTTTCCTAATACGACCAAATTTTGGCCAGAGCCGACTTGGCCAAATATGGTCACATTTGGGTCAGAGCCTGATCAGTCAAATTTCGGTCATGGTTGACTCCACTAAATCGTCGGTCGGGACCGACTTGATTGAATATGGCCAATTTTTTATCACAGCCTACTAAGTTGAATATAGTCAAATTTCGTTTGGGACTTAGTCGACCGAATACGGCTAAATTTGGGCAAGTGCCAACTTGACCAAATTTTGGTCATGACCAACTCAACTGAATTTGGCCAAATTTAGGTTAGGACCGACTCGCCTAAATATGACCAAATTTCGGTCACGATCGACTCTGTCGAATACGACCAAATTTAGGCCAGGACCAACTCGGTCAAATTTTGGTTGAGGCCAACACGACCGAATTTTGACTGAAGTCGACTCGACTGAATTCGGTCGAATTTCGATCGTGGCCGACTAAGTTGAATACGGCCGAATTTCGATCATGATCGACTCATTTGAATACGGCCAAATTTCACCCTAGGTCGTCTCAGCCAAATACGACCAAATTTGGGTCAGGACCGACTCGACCAAATCTCAATCGGGGCCAACTCGATTGAATTCGACCAAATTTTGACTGGAGCCAATTAGGTTTAATACAACCAAATATTGGTCGCGATTGTCTCGGCCGAATACGGTCAAATTTTGTCTAGGTCGACTCAGGCCAATGCAGTCAAATTTGGATCGGGGTGAACTCAACCGAATACTTCCAAATTTTGTCCAGGACCAGCTGAGCCAAATTTCCATCGAGACCGAGTTGACAAAATTCAGCCAAATTTTGTATAGGGTCACGCCAACTCAATCAAATAAGACAAAATTTAGACTAGTCGGTCTCAACTTGTAGCCTAACCTAACCAAAAATATAAACTCAAAATTTGGATTGAATATTTTAGATTATCCATTTGAAAATCTAGATTTAAAGAATGGATATCCAATTCATAAAATATATAAAATATATATCAGATTGATATCCATATCCAATAAAAAGGATTTTAAATGGATTGGATTTTTAATAAAATAGATATTAAATGGATTAGATCATAGAAAAAATATATTGGATTATAAAAAATAGATTTTTTGCCCACCCTTGATTAGAATTTTGTGACACATCTCTTCGCATGTTGAATGTCAGAACAGAAAATCAATAAAAAAATATTGTTTGCCAACATCTAAACACTTTTTTAAAATCATCCATGTAATGATAGCAGACATTTGCAAAAGCTTCAAATTATTGTTGTTACATAAGGTTAGCTTTCCTATTTCCGGTAAAATAATGTCCTTTCTATTCCTTCTTTCGATCAATAAGAAGTTATTATCTGAAGAAGGATAAAAAGCAAAGAAGAACCTTAGCTATACTGCAAGCAATAAACCAAAGCAATAACGTGAGACGTGCGACGTGGGACGTGAGATGTGCTACGTGGGACGTGGAAGGTGAGACCTGAGCGTGATATGTGGGACGTGGGATGTGCGACGTGACACGTGAGATGTAGGACGTGGGACGTGACACGTGAGACGTAGGACGTGGAACGTGAGATGTGGGACGTGAGACGTGAGAGGTGAAACGTGAGACGTAAGACGTAAGACGTGAGACGTGAGACGAGAGACATGGGACATGAGACGTGCGACGTGAGACGTAGGACGTGGGACAGGAACGTGAGACATGAGACATGAGACGTGAGACGTGAAACGTTAGAGGTGGAAGGTGAGACGTGAGACGTGAGACGTGGAACGTGGAACGTGAGACGTGGGACGTGAGACATGGGACGTGGGACGTGATGCAACGTAAGACGTGAGACGTGAGTGGGACGTGAGATGTGAGACGAAGGACGTGGGACGTGAGACATGAGACGTAAGATGTAGAACGTGAGATGACGTGGGACGTGAGACGTGAGACGACGTGAGACGTGAGAGGTGAAACGTGAGACGTAAGACGTAAGACGTGAGACGTGAGACGTGGAACGTGAGACAAAAGACGTGAGACGTGGAACATGAGACGTAAGACGTGGGACGTGAGACGTAAGACGTGGAACGTGAGACATGAGACGTGCGACGTGCGACGTGCGATGTGGGACGTGAGACGTGCGACGTGGGACGTGCGACGTGGGACGTGCGACGTGCGACGTGGGACGTGCGACGTGGGACGTGAGACGTGGGACGTGGGACGTGGGACGTGAAACGTGAGACGTGGGACGAGGGATGTGGGACGTGAGACGTGTGACACGTGAGAGACGTGGAACGTGGAACGTGGGACGTGAGACGTGAGAGACGTGAGAGACGTGCGACGTGAGACATGTGACGTGCGATGTGAGATGTGAGACGTGCGATGTGAGATGTGAGACGTCCGTAAACACTAAACCTTTAAATTTATATTCATAAACTTTAAAACTTACAATTTAATTGAAAATTTTAGAAGTTTAATAAAAGAATTGTTAATGTATCCATAAATTTGTACTAACAAATTTAAATTATACTCTTGTAAAAAATATATTAATAAAAAGAGATTAAATACATATAAAATTGAAAGAATAAAAATATGAGGGTAAAAGTAATAATTAATGTGTATTTAACACATAAAAATAAAAATTATGAGGATAACAACAATAATTTATATGTATTGAACTCTTAAATGAGCGGAAGGAAGCAGATGATGATCTGAAAAGTTAAACTAAGGATGGGCAAAAAATCTAATATTCATGATCCAATCCATTTTTGCTATGATCCAATCCGTTTAATATTCATTTTATTAAAAATTCAATCCATTTTATTGGATTTGGATATCAATCTGATCTACATTTTATATATTTTATGGATTGTATATTCATACTCTAAATATAGATTTTCAAAATGGATAATCAAAATATTCAATCCAAATTTTCAGTTTATATTTTTTGTTAGGTTCGGCTAAAGGTTGAGACGGACTAGCCCAAATTTAGTCGTATTTGATTAAGTTGACGTGACCCTATACAAAATTTGGCTAAATTAGGCCAAATTTTGTCAAGTCGGTCCCGATCGAAATTTGACCCAGTTGGTCCTGGACAAAATTTGGAAGTATTCGGTTGAGTTCACCTTGACCCAAATTTGACTATATTGGCCTGAGTCGATCTAGACAAAATTTGACCGTATTCGGCCGAGACAATCGCAACCAAAATTTGGTTATATTTAGCCTAGTTGGCTCCAGTCAAAATTCGGTCGAATTCAATCGAGTTGGCCCCGATTGAGATTTGGTCGAGTCGGCTCTAGCCCAAATTTGGTCGTATTCGGCTGAGACGGCCTAGGATGAAATTTGGCCGTATTCAAATGAGTCGGTCACGATCAAAATTTAGCCGTATTCAACTGAGTTGGCCACGACCGAAATTCGGCCGGATTCAGTCGAGTCGGCTCTGGTCAAAATTCGATCGTGTTAGCCTCAACCAAAATTTGACTAAGTTGGTCTTGACCTGAATTTGGTCGTATTCGGCAGAGTCGATCACGACCGAAATTTGGTCATATTTAGGCAAGTCAGTCTGACCTAAATTTGGCCAAATTCAGTCGAGTTGGTCATGACCAAAATTTGGTCGAGTCGGCACTAGCCCAAATTTACCCGTATTCGGTCGACTAAGTCCCGAACGAAATTTGACTATATTCAACTTAGTCGGCTGTGATCGAAAATTGGCTTTGTTCAGTCAAGTCGCCCCCCGCCGACGAATTTAGTGGAGTCAACCCTGGCCAAAATTTGACTGATCAGGCCCTGGCCCAAATGTGGTCATATTTGGCCAAGTCGGCTCTGGCCAAAATTTGGTCGTATTAGGTAAAATCGGCCCTGGCCGAAATTCAGTCGAATCCAGTCAAGTCGATCTCGACTGAAATTTTGTCAAGTCGACCTTGGCCCAAATTTGGTCATGTCGTCTCCGACCGAAATTCGTTTGAAAGTCATCCAAGTTCATCCCATGCTGAAATTTGGCATCGTTGTCCCTGACAAAAAACCTACCAAATTCTATGGTGTCAGCCCTGTTGACACAAGTTTTAAAAAATTTAATTTGAATTTATTTTATGAAAAATGGATTTTGGAATTTGAACTTGATCCAAATATTTAGATCTAGATTTAAACTTGATCTAAATATTTGAAACTGGATTTTTAAAAAATCCAATCTACTTTTTTGAAAAAATGGGTTTGGATCAAAAATCTAATCCAATTATTTGGATCCAAAATGAATGTGGATTGGATCATTAAAAATTCAATCCATGATCATCCCTATTAGACTATCATAAGTCATAACATAATTGATAGGGTAAGCATATTTATAAGTGAGCTTATGTTAACCAATATTCGTGGAACTATAAGAATTATCAATAGTAAAGGAACCATTAATCTAGTAATCTTTCAAGTAGTTCAAAATCTTCTTATCTCTTTTGGATTGTCTTAGTCCTTGGGCATTATCATCATTTTGTTCTTGCTCAATAAAATCAACAACTTGTTGATTATTCTACTTTTATTTAGACTGGTCATCAATTTGTTCAAGGCTTCTAGCATTGTCTTTTATCCTGATATCTTCAGGAGTAGTAATGATATCCTCATCATCATTGTTTCTCCCTGTAAAATCTTTATAGAAATGATGTAATTATCCATGACATTGGGAATTCTTCAAAAAACTAAGATCTTGGACCATTTGTTCAATATTTTCAGTGTCACTTTCAAAAGAATTGTAGGAAAAAATATTTTCATAAAACACAACATTTCTACTTATAAAAATTTATCTGGTTTAAACATCAAGAAGGATATATCCTTTTATAACATTTCTAAAACCAACAAAAATTGGCACTTACATCAGCTTGATGTGGACAACGTCTTTCTACATGGAGAGTAAAATAAAGAAGTTTGTATGACACCTCCACTTGGGCTGAATGTTCCTAAGCAAGGACAAGTTTCTCGATCTATTTCAATGACCAACTCGCCGATTTTTTCACGAAAACCTTTCATCTTACCAATTTCAAGATGAATATTTGCAAGATAGTGATGTTGAGTATTCACCATCATCAACTTCAGGGGAGAGTATGGAAACCTTTAGTTTAGGATTTCTATTTTTCTCCTACAATTATACAATAACTGATTCAATTAATTTTCTAGAATTTTCTGTTTTGTCTATCAAACCTATTTAAGATAGGCTTTTGTTCCCTTTTGTAATCAATCAAAATACTTAAATATAATAGAAAATAAATGCTTTCTTACTTGTTCCTGAATCTTCTATCTGTTTTCGCTCTTTTTTTACGATACGTTACCTCTCTTCTGTAATGTTCTTCATCTGTTCTTCGTCTGCGGTGACAACAATGATACTAATAGCAAAAAAATCAGGTACAACAAAAAGAGATTATTTTAATTTTTTTTTTAAATTAGTGTGAGTGCATTTAATAAAGATAGGGTGCAGAAGCAAAAGGCTAATTAATAATATACTAGTTGCGTACATAAACAAATAGGTTCGGTTACTTTATAAATCTATAGTACAAATATTAGCTCGTATAGCATGCATTTAAATAGATTTTAGGTTTTAAAAACTTCATTGTCCCTAAAATCCATGGATTATACAAATTAATCCAAAATTAATACAATCAACATTAATAAATACACATCCATACTTATGCAAATTATAGATTAGTCAGATAACAGAGATACTTTTTTTTTTCTTCTGAATACCAAAATCTAATTACGAGTCAACCAGACAATAACTTATAACTATTTATTTATAAATAAATTAAAAGGGGTGAACTTTACTCCGGTCTACAGATTTGAAGACGAAATCGGTGAACCGAACCGGTCCAAAATTTGGAACTAACCATAGAAACGAACAAGAGAAAGAAGAAACGTCAGCAATGGCGATGGCAATGCTTGTGTCTTCTCCAGCTTCAGCTTCAGCTTCACCGCTAACTGCACTCTCTCTCCTCAACCGCCAGCACCAATCTTCAATTTCATGCATTCATCTACCTTCTCTCTCTCGCTCTTCACCGCCATCGCTCTCTCACACCTTCAACCCCCTCAGGTATACCCTACCTTCATTCTCATCTCAATCTCTCTCACACTTTTCTCGTTTCTCACTTAGCTTTTCCGATTTAAGGTCCTTCATCGGTCACCACGGAATCGCTAGCTTTGCCAAATCCAGTACCGGTAACCGAAACGCCGCGTTTCGCATCCATTGTTACGCTCCCGCTCCTCTCCCTCCTCCCAATCTCCGATGGATCTCTACCGTTTCGTCACTGTTCGTGCACTTCCTTTACTTATTCAATCGCCTTATTTATTTATCGTTTATTATATTTTCGGAAATTGAGTTTCATGAAGTTATGTATATAATATTAGCATTTTTAAATAGTATATATTAATTCTTGTGATTTTTTCCGTTTCGCTTTCTAACGACTGAAAGAAACGCATTATCGGACAATTCTTTATTTCTTTCTTTCTTTCTGATCTTCGATTGATTTTCCAAACGGAATTGTTTGTTCTCGCTGGCGGTAATTTTTCGTGTGTGTATAAAGCTGTGATTCGATTGATGTGCTTTCTTTCTATGCGAAATTATGCTAAAATATTTATATGTGACTGATGGCTGTTCGGGACATTGTTTTTAGGGTTTTGATACTGGCAAAAGGCACTGCGGTGCCGAAATCGTATATTGTTCCGTTGTTTGCGTTGCAAGCACCTGCTGGTGTCGTTGCCTGGATCAAGTATGTCGCTCGTTCTCTTGTTGTGTTTTCTTAGAGAGTTTATATGGTGGAATATTCGACATTCTTTAATTCGTTCAACCAAACTTTGTTGCGTATTATTCTTCTTATCAACGCTTTTTTAAATGGGTCTACTTTCGTACACCAATTGCCAATTGGACATACAGAGGTAGATATGGTGTGTGGACGGCATTCTTGGCACTTCTGATTCGTCTATTCTTCTATATTCCTGGTATGTTCTCTTATTCATCTTGCGTGATAAAGGAAATGTTGAAAGAGAGATGATTTATGATGCAGGGATACCATCCGTGTATTAGGTATAATGTGTATCTGATAAAGCTATACTTATTCTAAAAAATAACAGGATATGTTACATAACATATAATGTCTAAAAATTGTTATAACATAATATAT
>Ga0214544_1011072_pt1 | contig 12769 bp, 10 predicted proteins | sample CNSS3metaG_FD_160074 | JGI IMG/M metagenome (GOLD analysis project Ga0214544, IMG submission 160074) | Root nodule microbial communities from cowpea collected in UCLA plant growth center, Los Angeles, California, USA - CNSS3 | ecosystem: Host-associated > Plants > Roots > Nodule | place: USA...
AACTTATAAAAATAACCGTTAATTTTTAAAAATTTAATAAATAATTAAATTATAAAGGGTAAAGTTGGAATTATGAAATGTGGACACAAAAGAGGGAATCCCCTTTATATATAGTTATAGATAATATTTTGTAATTAAATACTTTTTAAAAATGAATTTTTATGGTTTTAAGTAACCTATTGTTAGGTGTGGTTAAGCAGACCTTAAGTATTAGTTAATAACATAATATATATTTTATATCTTTAGCCTTGTGAAAAAAGTTCAGTACAACTTTTGAATTATTTTCAATTCAACTCTTAAATTTTTAAATTTTTATATTTAAATGTATCGAGTCTGGTTTTATTTATCAGTCATCATTTTTTTTCCATCTTATGATTTCCTTAAATAAATTTTACTTTCTGAATCTTCTCTAGAAATGGTCGAAATCGATCACAACTTTCTAATCCAACATTCAACATTAGAGTATTAGATATGCTTGCGTGCTCAACATTTCCGTAGTAGTTTCAAAAAGCGTTTCTTTCATTAATAGACTATTTCACCCACCCATTAAATTAATCATTTTCCAGGCACTATTTATGATCTTTAGATTACTTTTAAATAATTGCCTACCTGTGCAACACCAGTGGCTGTTTTTGGTACACAATGTCACGTATGCAATAGTAAACAACTTCCGAAGCAACATCATTGTTTAGTTATTTGATTTGTTACTAATGAAACACTACTACTTTTACATCATTCACCTGTAGTGTGCTATAGTTTTTGTTTCCACGAGTAGGAACAATTTGGGGGAGGCTGGGACACAGACACCAATTTGCTTCAAGCAGAAGCAAAAGATAGAGAAAAAATAATGCAAAAGTATCCATTTTAAGAGGAATGTCAGCACAATACATCTCGTGGTTCTAACATTTAGATGAGATAGAGTCTTGAAAGAAGAAGTCAAACCTAACAATTTTCAATCAATAACAGACGAAAACTATTTATTTTTTAATAATTAACGAAGAATTACAGTACAAAAACTATGGAACCTCGATGCCCAGATAAAAAGTTGAAACTTTGGAACCCTGTTTACCCAGATAATCCTTGCAATTCCTCCTTGGAGTCCAAGAGGACCCTTGAAGCCAATAACCAGCAAAGATTAAATTGTCAAAAACACTCTAATCATTTTCAATTCCATTATCAAAAAAGTCATTTGATTTCTGTTTAAGATAAGAGCACCCTTAAATTGAAGAGTTCAGAATTCCGATCAGTCTTTCTTTTCTTGACTTCCAACCCCATTTCATTCTCCTCACTCTGCACAAAGTTCTCTTCCTGGGAAGAAGCACAACGCAATTAACTCAAAAAAATCATGTCAAATGCTGCTCTTCCACCCCGGGATCATGTTCCATTTGGTCGATCTGAGCATACTTATAAAGCTTCTCATTAAACACTACCTGGGGGTCCTTCTCAATCAAAACCCCATTCTCATCATAGGCATCCTTCAAGAACACAGTCCAATTCATCTCAGTCCCGGCCAAGTAAAACGCTCGAGGCTGTTTCCGCAGCATCTGATAGGTATGCTTCGTCAAACTAAACTCCTCCTTGAACTCCACAAGCTCATGAATGGATGCTCTCTTCTCCAAAGTCAAGCTCAAGAACTCATGAATCAACCCAACCCTATACTTCTCCGCTTCCAACGTCCACAAATCAAACCTATGCCCATCCGAATAGGGAGACACCAAGGGAAGCGAGTTCAGCAAATTAAGCTTCCTATTATCGTCCAATTCCAAATCCAAATCCTTCCCATACTTCACCGGAAACCTAAACTTCCGCTTAGCCGAATCCTCGTCAACGACGAACTCCCTCTCAAGAGCACTCACGGCGAGAAGCGGGTCCCACTTCACCAACTCCAGCACCCTCTTGCCGTCGCTGTCAACCGCTATTTTGAAAAAGTCAGGGTATTTGGCGACCCTGTCGCGGAAATCGTCGGGGATGCCGAAGAGGGTTCTTCGGTGGTGGATTTTGCTAAGGGGGATGCGGTTGCGGGCGGACATCATGAGGAGTTTGCGAACCTTCTCGACGCGGTTCAGTTCCATTGCGTCCATGAGGGAGTTCTCCTCAGCGAGAAGGTCCTCCATGAGATCGGTGAAGCCGAGCCAGGACTTGCCGTCGGTGTGACGGTAGGTTTGAAAGAGAAGGGGGTGGTGCTGGAGGAAGCGGGAGACCTTGCGGCCGCGCGGGAATCCGAGTTCGCGGTGGAGCTTGCCGGCATCATCGAGGCGGAGGACGTGCTCCGGCTGGGCGGAGAGGAAATGCTTGGAGCGCGTGACGAAGCGTAGGAGAGCGTCGCGGTGGAGAATGCGCTCGAGAGAGGGGATACGGTTGGGCTGGGTCTGGACAGGAGTGGTTCGAGGACTGGGCTTGGGATTACGTTTTTTCTTGAACTTTTTGGGGGTTTTGGTGACAAGGAAGGAGGTGGAGAATGGGGCTGTGGAGGAGAAAGAGTTAGGGTTTAGGGTTTTGGAGGATTTGACGGTGGAGACGAAGTAGGAGAAGCGCCAAGCCATTTAATGAGACCAGAATCATTGATCATCGACGCTTTTATACGTGTGGATAGCAATCAACGGTGATTAGATGATCAAAAAAGTATGCGATTTAACACAAAAAAATAGATGATCAAAAAGTATGTGATTTAAAAAAACATATATTAAAAAAGATTAATTTCCGACCTGCCGGATTCGAACCAGCGACCTAAGGATCTCTGTCAACAACTACAGTCCTCCGCTCTACCAACTGAGCTAAGGTCGGACATAAATGTTAAAATGAAGAATACTTAAATGAACCAAAATTATCTGATTTAAGAAAAATAATCACAAAAAAAAATGTATTTCCGACCTGCCGGATTCGAACCAGCGACCTAAGGATATCTGTTACCAACTACAGTCCTCCGCTCTACCAACTGAGTTAAGGTCGGACATGTGCATCATGATTACGAGTAACTATATAATATAATGACATTAAAAAACTGAAAAACACTTCATTTCCGACCTGCCGGATTCGAACCAGCGACCTAAGGATGTCCATTACCAACTACAGACCTCCGCTCTACCAACTGAGTTAAGGTCGGACAGGAAGATATCTTTCACAAAAGGTTTTAGTATTCATAAATAAATTAATTTGGTGTCAATGCATTTTTTCTGTGTATCATCATAATCCTTGTTGTATATACAGAATATACAATTCTTACTTCACTTGAGTTTAACAACTTCTATCTTTATTCTAGTCAAACTCCTTCTATATATTTATATATATAATACTTCTTTGTGTCATAATTCGAGGAAGGAATAAAGTTTTCTAATAAGGGAGTAAAAATGCAAATATCTTACTTAATTCTTCTTATTTTGTTTTACTTGTTGTCTTTAATGTCTCTACCTTGTTAAAATGATAATTTTGTCCAGATTAAATGTGAATTTTATATACATGCTCAGGATATTGTTCTTAGTTATTAATTCTGATTTATGTTAATTGAGAACCCTAATCTTCAAATTAGGAAGATGGACCGTACATATCCTTTCATTTGATGTTAGAGCACCACCAGTGAAACAATCCTTAATACGCAGTGCTTCAGTTTTAAATCATTGTGATGATGGAACTTGAATTATAATAAAAAAATGTTACATTAACTATTGACCGAAATTATTATATATATATATATATATATATATATATATATATATATATATAAATAAAGACACATATGCGAGTTTATATAACATAGCCCGACATGCACATTATGAAGTTAATAAACAATTCACCTCTTTAATATGACCAAAGATGGCATTTATACAGTTTTCAAGCCAAGTGAAAGATAATTGAAGTTAACCTGAGAAATTGAAAACCAGAAAAAGGAAAAGTACGCATACACTGCACCGTATTTTTTATATTACCGACGTGTCACCTTTGGAAAGAGATAAAAACTTGGATCACACTTTGTATAATGTCACCTAACAAGTTTAACTTGTTTGGAATTCATTACTTATGAGAATTTTTTAATTCAAAAGAAACTACAAATGCTTTTACTACAAACTGTTTTAAATACAATTAATCTTGAAAATTTTACTCCTTCACATATTCTGCTTTAAATGGTTTGGTAGGAAGTAAACTTCCTTGCCTCTTCAAGCAATTTTTTAGTCTTCTAGGATAATATATAACTGATTCTCCAAGCACAGAAATATAACAGAGTTTTAATCATATTGACAAGATTCCACAGGCCAATCTTGAAAGTGAGCTTGATTCCATGTTATAAATATTGACAAGATTTATCAAAATATGGTTTTGCTGGGGTTTTACAGGAATGAGAGCAGAAAGATAATTAATTGTATAGGAATATGGGGGAATTAACCGTCGATCATTTTATACACCACAGCAAAACATATATATATATATATATATATATATATATATATATATATATATATATATATATATAAAACTTATTCTATCATCATTCATCTTGCCAATCTTAAATCATCATGTGTGTAACTGTAATCAGATATCACATGAAAAATTGAATCAACCAGTATATACTTTCTTCATCCGCTCTGCTCTGCTCTGCTCCTCGTTTGATAATTACAAGGTCCTATGTATATATGCCTTACGGCTACATAGGAGTTGTGGTGGTATCATTGACGAGAATTCACTGTTTCCTCTATGGTTTTTTTTTTTCTGTCCAAAATTTTCAATCCCCACCTTCTATGGTGGAGCATTATGATAATAAATGAACACTGTGAAAATGAATATATGAATATTATGGTCTAATTTCCTCTGGACTTTTAATGAATTAATTTGCCTGTTTCTTAAAGAAAGGTTTCTGACAGATCAGGAGTCTCTGATCGCTGTCACTTTCAATTTCTACAACTCGAGCATCCCACTTTAGCCGTTTCGTTAGAGCTCTGGCTGACTCTATTAAAGGAACTGTGTCACGAATTATAATCCAACCCTGCAAATTTCATCACCAATTGTCACCATATCAAATGGCCTAAAAATATATCAATCCATTCAAAAGGAAGTACCTAAGCTATCTGGTGATAGCCTCCTGCAAATCTAACAATTCTCTATTTTCCCCCTTAGTACCTAAGAAGAATCCATTTTAGCTTTATGCTTCCACAGGAGAAAAACAAAAATTAAAGCTTTCCCGAATGCACTTAATTTGATGATCACATTAGGGTTACTAGGCTGACCCTAGTGGTCCTTAAATGCAGATTGAACTAACTGCACAATGAACATGCATACCCTACATATATATACAATACCATGCTGATAGTACAATTTTTAAAACTGGCGTCACTGTCAAAAAAAAAAGGAAAGCCTTAACTAGGTTTAAAATTGGCAGGGAAACAGATAGCTACAAAAGTAAGCCCATAAATCACACAATATTATGCAAACTGGCAATAGATCTTTGGCCAAATTAATTTCCAGTTAGTACTAGATCATATGATCAAATCCAGGCCATTATGATTTAATTTAATAAAGAAACAGAATCTATTGCATTGCTTTATGACAATAAAACCCAACCAAAGTGAAATCTAGAGACTCCTTCCTTTGTTTAGTGTTTAGCTAAGGTTTTGAAAAGGTTATTCTCACTCAATCACTGTATAACAAAAACGGATTCACGTATGTTCATATATCTTTATATATTCATACCTTATAACATATCAGATGAAGTGAGTAAGAAAACAAAACACTGTAAAGGTAAAGGACCACAAATGAAAAGTTAAATCCCCAGAGTATGTTTTACATACCTCTGGCCGAAGTATCCTGTCAATTTCAATGAACACGTCAAGCATCGCACATCTGCGCTGCCGAGCGAATTCAAGTGACAAAAGTCCTGCTGCATGCACCAAGTCATACGTTCTAGGGTACGTTGGAAAGGCCTCACACCTAGAAACCACAGAAGATCAAATTGTAAGAAATATGTAACTGGCGACGAGTGTTCGGAAACAGTGCCCTTTTCAATTAACAGTGGCCTTTTCACAAGGAAGATAAGTTTAGAATATTGAATCTGATCTGCAAAACTTCGGCATGTGAAAGAGTTTAAAGATATAAAACCATTCCTAAGCACCGTTTAAAAGCTTAAGTTTAAAGATGAGCCACTCCTTTAAATGGTCTCCAAGTCCTATGAATTTAATCCTTACTGCTCCTATTCAAAATTTAATTTAATTTTGGCGTTGAGTGGTATAAGGTTGTTCACTATTCATGCTTAAGCCCGAATAGCTTTGTCATTAAGGGAAAGTTAGAGATAGGCTAAACTAGTTCTTGACTGATACAAGCTTCAATATTTATCAACTATTTCTCCAGGAAATAAAAGAAAATAACTTGGAAAGTAAAAATGGGAAGAGATTCCATACCATAAGTTTTGAAATTCAAATTTCGGGGATCAATATTTCAAATACTAAGATGGATGTGTGGTCACTCAAGAAAGGACGATACACAAAATATTTCTATACAAGGAAATATAGGTTTGATACCATTTGGAAGTAAAGAAATTAAGGAAATAAACTAGTATTTTGACATGTACAAAAAGGCCATTTGAATAAATAATAAAATGAGTACATTGTATGAATTTTAGTCATGTGAAAAGGAGGAGAAGGAAATCAAGTAGGACAATGGAGAAGGCTCTTAAGAGTAATCTCATGGTGAACGATTATCTCCAAGGATTTTGTCTTTTGACAAAACCAAATGACGTTGTCATTCCTGTAGTCATCTTACCCAATGAGATAAGGTTTTTGTTGTTGGATTACCATAATTTTCAGACAAAAAGGTCAGCCAATGGAATTTACTTATTTTACATCAAACAAAACTAAAAAACAGTCAATATTCAAACCTAATTGCAAATGCTATATCCTTCCCACCAGAACTTGAATAAGTTCTGATATGCCGGTACAAGGCATTGACCATGGAAAGCTTATGTCACAAGGAAAATTGAGTAACTAAAAGAAGTTAGTTTAGAGGGGCAGTTATGTGTGTGGATGAGAGTTATTTTATCATTTATGTTTACTGGGCAGTTATTATATTAGTTATAAGTGTTTTAGTGAAACATGGCAGTTTGAACGTATGTACGAAAGAGAGAACAATAAGTCATCAGTATCAATCATAGTCAATTGTGTGTGAAATCTCTTGAGCCTAACAAGTACACAACCTAGTTCAAGACCTTAATGGTTATATTTTACATAAGGAAATCAATAGTTCTATATATTACGAAGGTATCAAGATGTTAAAACAAAATTGGAAGAAAAGTCAAGGAAGAAAGATTTCTAGCATATGGCCTAAAATTTCAGCCAAACAAGAAAAGGGCACACAAAGAATCATGAAATTCTAAAATAAGAGAAAGAAGCTTAAAATACCAATCATGCATAACGCCAACATAACCTCGGTCCAGGATCAAGGGAAGATAGTTGGGTGCTTTCAAAGGTACCACATTCATTACCCATACAGATTTTCTGGCGTGCAACAGTGCAGAATTAAAACCACCAAAATGAGCATTCATGTCTAGCACATTTCTTAGCATGTTATAAGGTGGCGGAGGGTCCTCGTCACCAGGTCTCTTTGGATGATCAGAAAATATTAAAGGTGATAGAAGAGACCAATAATTACGGACTGATGCTCTCCAGCTCTCAGAATCCTCAGAAAACTCATCATATTGCAACCCTAATGCAAGTAAATAGATACGTATTAAGATTACCTCTCTGATAGCAGATTTCATTCAGTGATAGTACAGTGAAGTCCTTCCGTTAAGAGAAATGTACAAGTAAATGTTAAAGAAGAATACAACAATTACCAAAGTTTTCAAGCTCCTTCTTGTTCAATTGATCTCTGGAAGGCCAAGTTTTCCTCTTTTCAATAGAAATCCAACGGCTGCTATGTGTTCCTCCTATGCAGTTCTGCAATTCTCGATAATATGGAGACTCCACATCATACCCTCTGCCACATAAAGGAGGGGGAGAACTGTTCTTTCTGGAAATCCAAACAGACAGTAAATGCAAAGTATTAAGAACATCTATAACATTGTATGCATTATACGACTTTGGAACAATGTGCTGAAATAAGTGTATAGTGGAGATTGAATAATTATTGGAGATTTTTTTTTAAATATTTAGCAGTACTAATGTGACTCTTTATATTTATAACTCTTATATTTATAACTGTTAGAGCATTGTTATAGCATTAAAGTTATTTTTCAATCTTTAAAATGTCCTTGAATGTCAAATTGTCACGAAGAATATAAGCAGAAAGGGAAAAAAAATAAAAAACAAAGAGTAATTCAGTTTCAAATTATCGTCCTCTTGTTCTAAATTTTCCGCACAATTTTAAAGAACTTATGTTTCTTGGGTGTTAAATACCAGCATCACCTCTGGAATACACACAGTGTAATATATTTTTATCAATACATGTCACAACAATGATACCTTGAACTGTAGCAATTCTTTTTACTTGTTTTCTTCCATACGACAGTTTCATCTTGCTGTGAAATCATGTCCCAGCAAAGATTTTCAGCAAAACTTTGTATGGACTTCCATCTTTCTTGCGTGTTTTTGTCACGAGCATTCGTAAGCTGTGAAGTCCAGACAACATAACCCCCTGGCCTTAAAAGTCTATCAGCTTCAATCATGAGAATGCCATCTATGCCATGGAATATGAATGTTAATAAGATTTAAGCAAAGTCCAGATATTCAGGGAATTCACCTCACTGACTACAAGGTACTATACCATTACAAAATGCAGAACTTAAGCCAAGTTAAAGATTATAACTAAATTATCAGATTCTTAAGTTTAAACTTTGAAAAGGGAATAATGATTATGAAAAGAGGCAGCTTGATGGATGAAATACATACAGAAATGTGAGCAATACCTCAGCAAGTAAACTCCAGTTTGGTGGGAAATTCAATGACTAGGAAAATAAACATATAAGGTATGACCATATTTTGCTATTATGAAGTTTGCAATTAGAGAATGGGAATAGTATTTAATAAAAATTCTAATCTAGTGGATTTTGAATAAACATTTTATAACACTGAACGGAAAAAAATAAATTAAGTACAATGTTTTAGCCTGAGATGGTTTTAGACAGACATTTAACTTTTAAGAAATTCCTACAACAAAGAACTAGTTTCCCCTAATGTACAGCATTCACCCTCACGGAATATTTATAGTGCAAGAAGCAACATAAATGGATAGTAATAATCGAATAAAAATGGGAAAAACATATTGGATTAGTTGGAACATCCAGAAAGAACATAAAAGGCCATATATAACCATCATTATTTCTTTTAGGTTCCCAAACAGTAATGTAGACATAGGTGGGGATACAAATACAACACAGGAGGAAAAAGCCAGTTGACATAAATCAGCGTATGAACTGTGTCCAAAATTTCAAAATTAATATAAAGTTAAAGAACATAAGAATGAATACATTGCAATAAAAAAAGACACTTAGGTTGAAATGGGAAATCCATGTATAATCATATTTGGAAGATAACCATAAATGTTCTATGACTGTTTACAGTTAATATTTTCCGTGGTCCCAAAAGAGTGTCAATGGATTATCTAAGTTCACTTATGAAACAATGCAATACCACAAGAGACAACTAGCCCTCAATGTTCAATTCCTGAATATGTAAAAATGGAAAGGTATAACTCGAGAAGCAGAATGAATAAGTACTACAGTCTATAAGAACAATTTTTTTCTTAATTTTTGTTATCTAATTTTTCCTTCTACTGGTATTCATAGTCCAACATCTTCTTTGGAGTTGCCAAATAAATGTGCAAAATGACAGAATTACAATGACCTTATAGAAAATAGTAGGAGGTAGGTTTTCAAAGATACCCTTTCGGTCCCAATCAATGCCACATCTGGCACAATGCAACATGTCAAAGGAGAGAGATGGATATGGCAATTGTTTTGAATTGAAAGAAGCAACCATAGCAGGAAGACCCCTCTCAAGTGTAAGCTGAACTTGACTGCCAGAAGGCTCATAGTTTGCAATGCACATAGTTAAAAGTTGATTCTGAAAGAGGTGTGCTCCAAAGCTACCGTAACCACAGCCAATATCCAGTATCGTCCTAACCTGTATATCCAGAATCCCAACATGTTCAATCAAGGGAATATTATAAACAAATTTTAAGAACCATGTTCACATTCAATACCACTATAACCCATCCCAAAATATATCACAAAGTCCTCTAAATGAAGGGTACAAAAATACTGTGAATACAAAGACCCCTCAAGTCGATAAGGACATGCTGTTTCACCAAAAATGTGAGAGACTTATTCCATTAGCCCATTGGATGCACTTAAAGACAACCAAATGTATCTTTTAAAAGTAAGGTAAATACCAATAGGACGATGGTTCATATATAAATAAGATTAACACTTCAACCAAAGGGAGAATATTTGGATTTTCACTCGTTGTTTGAACAAAATACCTTCAAGATAATTAACAATGATATCTATTTTAATATTAACAATGACCTTAAGTCAATGCAGATTGTCTACCCATTTATCAACATTAAGCAAAGTAGACAAGTTTAAGATTCTACAATTAAATTTCACTGAATTAGTGGAATATGACTATAATTGATCACCACAAGAAATAAAGTAACAAATGCTTAATCACACCATTTCCAGTGGAGAATAAACATCTATTTACCCCTGCATTTACGAAGTTGGATTCATTTCTGAGCCCAATCATTTCAGCGATTTGATGTGAATAGTCTTCCACACCATCAAACATAAGAGAGGCTGAGCGAAAAGAAATTTGCTCTTCATCAAGCATCATCATCCTATAATCAAATAAAATACACGAAAACTTTAGGATTAAACAATAGCTCAAAGTATGACAGCAAATAGGAAAGACATATCACTCACTCACCTTTTGGTTAAGCTTCCAGAAGAAAGAACCTCCTCTGCAGTGAGTTTAACATTAGCAACCCAGATAATATCCCTTCCAGTAGGCCACCTAAGAGGAATTCTGTAATTTGGTGGTGAAAGTGATAAACAATCTTGCCTGAGCTCATGGCCACATTGCCGGTCAAACTCATTGCCATCAGAAAAACCAAGAGCTAGATTGTCAGAAATATTAAAGCAAGGAACATAATTTTCAAACTCCTTATAACAAAACTCCAATTCTTTTAGCCTTGAGGGAGCATAAGATATCTCCCCTATATCCAACAGGTCCGATACAAGTTGCTCATGGAGTCTTCTATAACCATGATAAATGTGACCCCTTGACGCAGTTGAAATTGAGATTGTCCACCAAAAAGACCCCGCAAGAGCAAGAATAACTACAAACACTAAACTAAACTTCAAGAAAAAAAGAATCAACTTATGCCTATTTCTTGGAGTGCCAATAATGTAAGGGTCAGATGATAAACCATTCTCAGTGATACCTAACTTGGAATTAAAATTATCTGATAACAACCTAAAGGGAGACCTCAAGGGTGAGGGATGAGCAGGGGATAATCTTCTATCAAAACCTTCCTTTTCTGTCTTATCTTTGGATTGGGAGTCCCACGAGTCTTTGTTTCTTTCAGGGATCCGAATAGGTACCCCTCTGTGTAGAGGCCTGGACATTCTCTAACCAATAAGCTCGATGCTTAGCGTGCAAATCCTCTATGAATACACCCAGAAAACAATACCATCATTCAATGTGAGTAAAGAAAAACATTGAGTGAATCCCCCTCCAATTCAGCAAGCACAAACCTAACATTAAAAAGGAAAAAGATGGTCTTCATTTAAAATTTGAAGAAGCAATTTAAAACACCAATCCAGCAAATAAACCAAAAAAACTTCCTATTCAGAGAATAAAAACATGTGAACAGGGGAAAGAAAGACAGTTAATAATTTCAAACCACCAGATCCATCACAGACCCAATATTGAGATGTATAGGTACCAACACATGATTTAAATCATACAAAGAAAAGGATAAACTTGAGTGGCAATTACAAGTCTGAACTCGGAAAGAACAAGATGCGAAGAAGTTAAAGTTGAAGTAGAGAACAACATAGGTTGGTGGATAACACAAGAGTTAAATCACTTTCAGCTACTTCTATTAACATTAACAACACTCTCATTAAAGCCTAAGCTCGTTTTTTCTTCTTAAAAGAAAGAATCGTCGTCGTTGCGTTACCGAATCGCGACCCAAAACCAAATCACATATAGTAAATGATAATTTCGTAAAAAGAAAACAAAAATCACCTTCCTTAGCATTCCCAATCGAAACCCAGATACGAGTCATACAAAAACCGGAAGCACGCTTTGTTATTTAAAAAAGAAGAAAAGCCAAAACGAAAAAGAACAATTTGACGTACCCCAATTGAAATTGAGAGAGCAAAAGGAAAATCCCATTTAGATCAATGCAGGAAGCAACACGAAAGAGCGAAACATTGGGGAGAAGCGTCAGATCAAAGGCAGTGAAAAGGAAGAGCTTCGGAAGGAGCAATGACGGGTACCTCCTCCATGTTTGAGGCAAAAAGTGAAGAAGATGATGAAAATTAAGAATCCCGAGAAACCAGGTTGAATTTTATGGCCACTTGCGTTGCTTGGTGCACACCACTCAGAGAAACAACACACCACGTCCCTCTCTCTTTATCTCTATCCCCTCTGGTTTGAGATTTTGCTTTGGTTTCCCTCTGTAACGTATCTCTCTCTTTCTCACACACACTTGCAGCTTCCAATACTAACTCTGCTTGTGAAACAAACGAACGAAAGCATAAGCAACCAGATTTTGTACTGAT
>Ga0214544_1011075_pt1 | contig 12764 bp, 1 predicted proteins | sample CNSS3metaG_FD_160074 | JGI IMG/M metagenome (GOLD analysis project Ga0214544, IMG submission 160074) | Root nodule microbial communities from cowpea collected in UCLA plant growth center, Los Angeles, California, USA - CNSS3 | ecosystem: Host-associated > Plants > Roots > Nodule | place: USA...
TTGGGGTATTGATTTTATGGGTCCTTTTCCTCCTTCTTCTGGATTTTCTTATATTCTGCTTGCTGTAGACTATGTCTCCAAATGGGTGGAAGCCATAGCTACAAGGACTAATGATGCTCGAGTTGTTTTGAGTTTTGTCAGGTCTAATATTTTATGTAGGTTTGGGATACCACGAGCCATCATCAGTGACCATGGGACTCATTTTTGTAATAAACTGCTTGAAAACATGTTGAAGAAGTATGGGGTGACACATCACGTTGCTACACCATATCACCCCCAAACTAATGGGCAAGCAGAGATCTCTAACAGGGAGATTAAAAAGATACTAGAGAAAGTAGTGAAGCCTAGTCGAAAGGATTGGGCCATAAGATTGGATGATGCACTTTGGGCACACAGGACAGCCTACAAAGCACCTATAGGTATGTCACCTTTTAGGGTGGTTTTTGGAAAGGCTTGTCATCTACCTGTGGAGATTGAACATCGGGCTTATTGGGCCGTGAAAGCCTGCAACATGGATTTGGAAGAAGCAGGGAAAGAGCAGAAACTTCAGTTGCAAGAACTAGAGGAGATTAGGCTTGCGGCCTATGAAAACTCAAAGTTCTACAAAGAAAAGACCAAGCAATTCCATGACCAAAAGCTTGTTAGGAAGGACTTTAAGGTAGGCCAACAGGTGTTACTACATAAGTCCAGGTTAGGTCACATGAGTGGTAAGTTACACTCCAAATGGGAAGGGCCTTTTATTATTACAGAAATATTTCCTTATGGAGCAGTGGAGATCAAGGACGAAATTTCAAACAGTGCTTTCAAAGTTAATGGACATCGTCTTAGGATATTCAATGAAAATCAAGAGATGATAAATAAGACGATGGATGGGATGAACTTGACTTCTCCCGCACACCTTCCACCTTGAGGAGGTAAGTACACTTCATACTTTTTCTTTGCATTATATACATATTGAATACATTGAGGACAATGCATGGATAAAGTGTGGGGGTGTGGGAGATTTTTCCCCCTTTTCTGATTTTGTTTTCTATTTGTTTTGTTTTTTCTTTTCTAATTTTCTTTTCTGTTTATTTTTATTAAAAAAAAATTTGGTTTCAATAAAACATATTGACATTGGATTTTGGGATTTGATTCACTATTGGAACGGTCATAATTCTGGGAAAATAAGAGTCATGTGTTATGAGTGGATTGTTTCTGTGATTTACTAATTGAGTTGATTTGAGAGTTTATGGAATAAATCTTTTGTGAAAGAGTTTTTGACCTTGTGAGTTTTGAGCTTTATTGTGAAGGGTGGACTACCATGTGTCATTCCTATTTTTCTTGTGTGACTTGCTCATGTCTTGTCTATACTCAAATGTTTAGCTTGATTCTTTTGTTTTGCATCTTAGGTGAACATGCATGATTTGATATGACTGAGGCATTTCTTGTTTTTAGCTACTTGGCCAAATAAGCTAACCATGATATTGATCCATTGGTAGCCCTTTGAGCTTTTAACCTCTTTTTCTTGTTTAGAGCATATTGCTAAAACCTTAAAAAGAAAAAGAACATGTTTTTTCTTACCTTAGGAAGAAAGAAGGAGCTAATGGATTATGATAAGATTGGTTGAGAAATAAAGTGTGGGGGTGAGTATTTCCCCCACAAAGTTATAAAAATGGCAAAAGGAAAAAAAATTGTTGATGATAGAGTGTTGAAATGAAATATGATTGTTATCTGAAAAAGAGCAACAAAAGAAAAAAAAAGAGAAAACGGGATTGTTTTTGAAACTATGCTCCATAATTCTTTCTACCTTACTATTTCAAAAACACTAAAATCCTAAAAAAATTTCCTACCTTTGCCTTGGCCCCATTATAACCTGTAAAAAGTCCTCATGATTTTTGAATGCATGTTTTCTGAAAGCTGTGAATATTAGAGTCTTGCTAAACATTGAGAGTGTTTACTTGCATGAGTATTTTGAGTGGAAACACAAGCCAAAACACTTGAGCGAATTTTGGTGAGAAAATATACATTTAACTTGAGTGTTTCTCTTTCATATTTGGTTATCTTGTAAACTCAAAAGCTTAACTCATATGTGAAAAAAAGAATCTTTCCGTTTGTATGTGCATGACAACATGAATTCTAGAAGATTGATTTGTTTCCATTTGTATTCATTTCTTTAAATCCACTGAAAATATGGAATAAAAGACTTCAGAATAAAGTTGTGAAATTGTTCAATTTTGCCCAGGAGTGCAAAAGGATAAGTGTGGGTTTGGCATGTAAGACAAATGAACAAATAATGCATCAATAATATTTCAAAGATCAATACAAACAAAATACAAGTACCGATCACAAAATAAAAGCTCGCAAAAAAGCTATATAACTAATAATAACGCAAATCAACTTCAAAAGTAAAATACTACTTACATCACCCGGATACAACAAGTAGATGGAGTTTTGGAACAGATTTTTGAAGCTGTATTTACCCGAAAATGACATCTTCTTCCACACCCACACAACGGACCAAATAAGGCAAGAACTGTGACTGAACTGAGAATGAAACGAAACCAAAAGTCTAATGCTGTTTCTTAAAAAAACTGAATATAATATACGCTTCCAGAAACATCTGATAATAATTAATTACCTCCTTAAATCAGAATTAAATTATTTACAATGAAAACAAAAAAGTTTTATTTATTTTGAATACTAATTAATGCAAAATTATGATATGAAGTAAAATTTTATCATCCATAATTATATTAGGTTACTTAATATAATTTTAAAAAATAAGCAAAATACAAAATATATGATAAGTTGAAATACAGACATTAGTAATATTTACTTTTATTATACTTTACTAATTATTATTATTTATTTTTATTAATTAAAGATTACTACTTATTTGTTTTATGAGAGAATTATTATTTTTTTCCAATAAATATTACTGATCTAAAATAACACATTTAGAAAAGGTAATAATTTTTCATACTATTTAGCATATAATGTTATCTGTTGTCTTAGAATCCAAATAAATATATGAATTAAAATATCTAAATTCCTATATAACCAAATTTAAATTACATATTTTAAAACATAACTACAAAAGTTAAATTCACTTTGACGTATAGAATTCATATATATTACTATTTCTAACTATAATATTCTGTAACGATATTTATAAAAAAAAAATACCCATTACATAAAAAATTAACATTTTTTTCTATCAAAAATACAACATTAAAAGAAAAAAAAAAGCACAAAACACCACCCGTGCACGGGAATAGCACTAGTATATATATGGAAACTGAATTATGATATTTTTTCTTAAATAGTTTTTATTAAAAGTTTGACCAGTGTTGCTTCACCTAACAAAATTAATGTTTAATTATTATATTTTTTATTACGTTATAAGGTGGAATGCCATTTTAATAGATATAGATGTTAAAGTTTTATTAGAAATGAAAACTAATTAATGTGATAAATTTTCAATGATATATATATATATATATATATATATATATATCATTTATTTCATTTATTTATTTGATATAATAAAGGTTAAATTTAAATTAAAATAGTTCCCATCCATTTTATTTCATAAATGGTCTCTCTCTATATCTCTCTCTCTCTCTCTCTCTCTCTCTCTATATATATATATATATATATATATATATATATATATATATATTTCTTCTTTTAAGTTTATTTGTCACAAAGTGTTTAGAAAATTAATTATATCATCAATACAAAAATTAAGTAATTAAAATAACAAAATTTAAAACTAAATATTATAAAAGTTAACCATTTCTTCATTAATTTATGCTTGAATAATAATACAAAATTTTATACTTCAAATATGTTAAAATTAAATTCCATAATTATTATATTTCTTTAACATTTTTATTATACTTTTTTATTTTCTTAATCAATTTATTATTTTATTTTCACATTTTTTTGTCTTTGTTTTCTTATATACATTTCTTATCTATATTTCTGTCTCTGTATACATTTTTATCTCCATATTAAAAATTAATACTATTCTAAAATATTTTAATATATTGTTTATAAAAATTAAACTTAACATAATATATACTTGAAAAAGAAGAGAAAAACAATTCTTTCTCCTACATTATATACATATTTTTTTGGTATAGACTCCTTCTTCATCTAAGAAAAGAAAAACTTTAACTTCCAATATGTGGAAGACATACTTTTTTTATGCGTAAAACATACAACTTATGTTAATTATTACTAATATAATTTAAGGGTAGAGAACTATCAACAACAATTTGAATTAAACCGTGATTGATGACACCAATAAACAAATTAGCCGTATTTGTAAGTAATATGCAATACTTAGATCTCTAGAATGAAATTCAAATATTGAGAAATTATTATATCATCCTATACTTCTTCATGACATGGTCTAGATCCATCATAAAAAAAAATGATAGAAAGTAGTCTAATAAAATTCAAATTATGTGTCATGTAAAAGATTAATTGGGACTATGTTGGTCAAGAAAAATATAATAACTTGACTTTAAACCTCATACTTTGGGAAAATATCTTGGGAGGAACTGATTCATCACCAATAAATATTATGTTTTCACTTTGAAAAAGGTCATCAACTTGGTCCATGTCTTCCATGAATCTTTTGATTCTTAGATTAGGTTCCTTAAACATTTCGGTGTTTGTCAATCCATTCGTTGCTTCACTTAAAGAAATCAATAGTAATTATAGAATAAATCAAGATAATATTTTGAAAAACCAATGTCAGGAAAAAAATTGTTTTCCTTAAAAGTGGAAGAAGAAATAGGACACCATGGTGCAACAAATTCCATACGTCTAAGGATCGAATAATATTCACATATTCAATAACATTTTTAACCTGTGAAATTAAAGTGATTGACTACATAATAAGTTGATACCTACAATAAAATAAGACAACACTTTGAAGAACCATTGTCAAGAAAATATTATATTCCTTGAAAGTCAAAGAAGAAATAAAGACCATGATGCAGTAGTTCTTTTACTTGATAAGTTTTCATTCCTATCTAACCTCCATTACTTATTCCATACATTACTTTCTTAAAACAAATACTTGCTAAACTTCTCTTTAAAAATAAGTCATATCTCATATTTTTCATAAAATTTAACTTGTAAATACTTTTTAATCAAATGTGGGAAAAAATGAAATTAGATAATGAGATGCAACTTCTATCATCTTTTACTTTTTAATTTGTTGCAAATTTCTTGTACAATTAAAATTATTATTATTGATGTAATTAATAGTAAAATATACATTAGTTTTAATTTAAAATAAAAATTTAGTTTAATCTAGTTTTATTTAATGAAATTATTATTAAAAAACTACCTATTATTTCCAATATTATTTTTTTAAATTAAAATTAAAATTATTATTTGAATTTGTTTTATTACTTAATTATTTTCTTTTGGTTGAAAATTTAAATATTTATGATCTTTTATTTTATTACCTACTTAAATTATTAATTATTAATTGAAATGATTATTATTGGTATATTTAACATTTAGTAATATATAATTTAGTTTTAATACAAGTTTATTTGAATGGAATTATTATTTGAAATAAAAACCTACTATTTTCAATGTTATTGTATTCTTTTATAAAATATAATTAAAACTATTATTATAATTTATTTTATTATTTATTAAAATTATTAACTAACTATATTTACAATTTTTAATTTATTTCGTACTTAAATTATTAATTATTTAATTAAAATTATTATTATTAGTATAATAATAAATATCAAGTAAAATATCAATTAATTTTAATCTATAACAGACAAATATTATTAATCCATCTTTATTTGAATAAATTTATTATTAAATACATAACTATTATTTCCAATTTTATTATATTTTCTAAATTAAATTAAAAATATTATTATAATTTATTTTGTTATTTAATTATTTCTTTTTGGTTAAAAATATTAACTATATTTACGCTTTTTATTTTATTTCCTACTTAAATAATTAATTGTTAATTAAAATTATTATTATTTGTATATTTAACATTTAGTAATATATAAATTAATTTTAATCTATAACAACAAATTAGTTTTAAATGGAATTATTATTAAAACATACATATTATTTCTAAATTTATTATATTATTTTATAAAATATCTATAAAATACCTATTAACACATACTATATTGTTAATTTCATGAAATATTATTAAATAATTTGAAGTGAATTATCTATAAATTATTATCCTATTTATTAGTATTTATAGTTTGTATACATTTGGTGGTTTATTACAAAAATATCATGTTTTTTTTTTGTACAATATTGTATTAAGAGAAATAATGTATAATTATTGTTATAATTATGTATTTATGAACAGAATAATAAATATAGATTTTGGTAATATTGATTCTATGAAATTATTGATGAGGTGTATCTTAAAAATACCAGTAATAGTAGTAACATATTATACTAATAATTGTATAAAATTAAATATTTGAAATATAGGAATTAAAATTTACAACTAAAATTGTAAGTTATATATTATATTAAAATAAACTTTATTTGGTGTACTCTTCTTTTTTTTATTATATTTATATCAGTTTTTTCTATTTTAAATTTTAAATTTATAAATGCTAATTAAAAAATATTATTACTTCTTTTTGTATAGTTTATGTTAGGAATTCAAGTGTGAGTCTAAGTCCCACATTGACCAGAAATGAGAAAGTAGAGCACTATATAAGAATCAAGACCCATAAATCCATTGCCTTAAGGTTTTGGGTTGAGAGTGGTGTCAGTGCCTTATATGGTTAGGCTCAGATCTCATTGGTGTGTTGTATCTCCCAGTGTGGGTCAGGTAAGGGCAGAAATTGAGTACTCGTGGTTGGGCAGCTTCCGCTGGAGGGGGAGTGTACCAATGTGGAGTGTACCAATGTGGTTGAAGGGACTCACCCTTGAGGGGGAGATTGTTAGGAATACAAGTGTGAGTCTAAGTCCCAGAAATGAGAGAATAGAGCATTATATAAGAATAAAGACCCATAAACTCATTTCCTTAAGTCCCAGAAATGAGAGAATAGAGCATTATATAAGAATAAAGACCCATAAACTCATTTCCTTAAGGTTTTGGGTTGGGAGTGGTGTCAATGCCTTATGTGGTTGGGCTCAAGTAAGAAGAACGGCGGTACAGAAAATGGCAGAAAACGTAATTTATCTGTTTTCCTTTCTATTTAATAATAAGAAAGTGATTCAATAATAATTTTAAAACAATTTATAAAATAAACTAAAATTAATTGATATATCTATAATTTAAATAGAAAATCTTTTTTTTTCTAAACATATATACTATTTATTTGTTGTCGTGTTTGATTTTATATATAATTTTATAAAAAAATGATTTTAATAAGATAATAAATTTTGATCTATAAGTACCATATTTATATATTAAATATCTCAATAATAATAATAAAATAATTATAATAGTATTACCTATTAATAATTAAAGAAAAGGTTTAAATACAATATATACATGTTTATTTTAAAAAATAATATTATTATTAATATTAAAATAAATATAAGAATACATGTATCAATATTTGTTATTTTTGTTCAATTTAGTCCCAATTTTTGTTAACATTAACCAATTTGGTATCTCTCCAAATTGAAACCAAATTTAATTTTTATATCAAAATTCACATTTTTTATTAAATATTTTTATATAATATATTAAAATTCACATCATTATAACTTTGATATAAAAATTAAATTTGATCACATATTCGATAGGGACCAAATTAGTTAATGATAACAAAAGTTGAGACTAAATAGAAAAAAAAAATAACAAATATAGGAACCAAATTGAATATAGAACATTGACTTTGAGACGTGGCATGCTAATGGGTTGACACGTGGACAGTTAAAATCTTTTTAAAATAAATAAAAAAATAAAAAAATTCAAAAAAACCATGAAGTGACACAAGACACACTACTGAGTTGACACGTGTACATTTAAAAAAGAATAAAAAATATTCAAAAAAACCACGGAGTGACACATGACAGTCATTGTTCATGGTCGTTAATGATTTAAATGGTGTTAGCAAAAAAAGACCCAATTGAACAAAATTGACGAAAATTAGGACCTATTTGAACATAGAACCAAAATTAGGACTTATTTGAAAAAACTTGACGAAAATTGGGACAAAAAGGTATTTTAACCTAAAATTAAAATGTATAAACTCAAATAATTGATAAAAAGTATTTAAAAATTAATCATATACTTATTATTAATTGAAAATGTATAAATTTAAAAGATTTCAAAACTAATGAAATAAAGAACAATCCATTCATAGTTAAAAAAATCAAAACAATTGATAGAATTAATGGGTTATAATACAAATTTTTTGAAAACAAATTCAATAATTGATTGTAAAAATAAATGTTTTAATTATTAAAAAATATTTCCAATCATGTTTAAAAATAAAATGATTATTATTTTGAAAAGGCTAAATTTATACAAATTCAAAAGAGAAATAACCAAAAGATAAAAGAACCAGATAATTTTGTTAGAATGTAATGCACCCTAAGATTTATAACAAGTCCTTAAACAACCACAAACTAAAGAAACAATTTTTATTTTATATATTGTTTCATTCTTCTTTCTCATTCCATCCCCGCTTAAGTTTATAAAGAAAAAAATTTAATATGAAAATATATAATTTATAATTTATAAAATACATCACCCAAGTACAATTTTTTAAAATTTTTAATCAAACATTACAATGTTGATGTTGAGACGTAGTCTAGAAAAACATAAAGAACATTGAAAACTTCATCCCAGATTGAAGTCTAAAACTACATATTGTATAATAATATCTTTTACTTAGTATGTTTGGAAACTTGTTTCAAGTGTGAACATTGAACCATATATTATTAGTATTTTAAATTTTTTAATATTTATTTGTTTTTATTTTAAAAATAACTTTAATAAATTTGTAAAATTAGTATTATTATTAAAATTTAGGAAAGAAAGTTAATAAATTTTCAATATTAATACTAATATTATCCTTTCCTTTAAAAATACAAAATGGTGAAAAAAAATATAAATAGTAGAATGTACTCGTATAGTAATTCATATGATAAAATTGTTATCTTTTAGCACAAATTCATATTTCAAACTTTTATTTACAAACTTTATTTTGCTTTAAAATAAGAAATTGTAAATAATATAATTAGCTCAATAATTGATTTTGTTTTAAAATACAATTACATAAAATAAATTAAAAAGGATATGTTTTTTTAATATTTAATTTATTTACCGTGTCATTATTCAGTTATTTATTTATTGGTTTACACTATATTTTAATTATTATTATTATTATTATTATTATTATTATTTTATTAGTACTAATATGTTATTATATTATTATTAAATATTATTATGTATTATAACATATATTTATTTTTTATTATTTTTACATTAAAAAATATGTATTAAGAATTTTTTTCTTACTATATAATACTTTAGTGTTTTTTAATTAAAATTTTACTCTTAGTATTATGATTACATGCATAACCATTATGTATATTAAAAAAATTGAATAAAAATATCTAGTTTGATTTTTTTAAAATCTATACGTTTTAATTCATTGGCTTTGTTGCGTTGGTTTTTCTGAAGAAGATGTCATCCAGGCATCATAGTTTCAATTTTTTTTTCAAAATTATATTTATTTACTTAATCTAGATAATGTAAGTCGAAAGTTAAAAATTTGATTGATTTTTTGCAATGTTCATCGAGTCCAACAAAATCATAATGGTTGGTATGTTGTGTGATGTTCAGCTAATACATATATTTTGTTGAAGGAAAATTTTATATTTATTCTTTTGGTTATAAAATTTAATAATACTATTATTTGCACTGTATGAATTATCTTTTATAATTAAAGCTCACATAAAGGTTATATAATAAATCCCAATTTGTTTATTTATTAGATTGATGTAACCATTAACCAACCAAAAATCATTAAGTAATGTATTTGAAAGTAATTTTTTCATAATATGCTCATTAACTAAAAATAAAATCAAATATTATAATGTAACCAAATTTGAACATTAATTATTAAACAATGTATTTCAAACTGAAAAATAAAAAAAAAATCATATTTTCCAATTATAATATATTGTAAAGAACTTTGACATTGATGTTAATTTTGTGACTCTCAACCTCGGAAAAAATATGGATAATGATATTTTGACGCATTTTTAACCCATCACTTCAATTACCCTTCAGTTGTCTATTTTGATTTTTTTTATGTGATGTGATGATCTAAGGGTGATTGAAGTGATGGGTTAGAAATGAGTCAAAAAAAGAGGTCAAAATATCATTATCTAAAAAATATATGTCTTCCTCCAAAGCATGAAGAAGGAATGAGTCAACATAACAATTAAATGTGGACTACAATTACCAAGATATGAGGGTTTGACATGTGGTTGGACTTTTCAGTTACCAATACAAAATTGAAGTTGGACTTTTGAATTATTGAAATACAAATTCAATTAATAATTTTAATAAAAATATTAATATAAAAATAAATAAAAAATTAAAATCTAGAGTAAGCAAATAATACAAAATTCTCATTTCAAATCCTAAAGACAAAAAAGAGGAACTTGGTAATCATTTCAAGAACATGCACACTTTGCTTTCATAATTAATGAGGGAGACTGTAGCAGTGTTGGAAGTTGTACAAAGCTTCTTTAAGAAGCTAAGTTTAAATTAAAAAAAGAAACAAATTTTTTAGTTTATCAAACTATCAAAAATTAAATTTTGATTTTTCCCAAAATCAATCAAAGTTTTCTTTAGTTGATAGATATATAAGTATATATGAAGAAGGTCAAAAGTATTTTTTATTTTGCGGACATCAATTATATTTTTTTAAGTGTTCTATTTATTTAAATTTGACCTAATTGCTTTATACTTTACCAAAAATGCATATTAATATATAAGTTAAAGAAATTTGAAGTTCAATATTTATGTTTGAGCGATTACATAATAAAGCTTAACTGATTATATAACAAAAGTAAATCTTCAATCACCAATGACATTGATAAAGTATATGTTTTACTTGTAAACATTAAAAATATTTATTACTATTATTATTATGGTTATTATTATGATTTTTGTGGTTAATAATATTATTATTATTAAATTAAACTAATGAGTTTATAAGAACATGGAAAAACATGTATCTTCAAAGCTGAAAAATCAATATTGAAAAAAAATAAATGTGTCCTTTCGATATTAAAAAATTATTTACCTCACGTTCTGGAAAGTGATAACTTATAATTTCAAATGTTATATACTTATATTTATTGCAATATTATCAAAAGACTTAACATACTTTCTGATATATGTCTTTATTGCATACATCATTACTTTGCAATAAAAAATGTGTTTACATATAATTGAATTAAATTAAGTTAAACAAAATCTTTTAATATATTATTAAATAATAAATAACAAATATCAAATATTAAATAATCATATAATGAAGTAAAAAATAATAACAGATATTACAAAATATTAATAATTATATGTCTTATATTAAAATTAAAGTAGTAAAATATTACTCATAAAATCATAATCATGAATAATAGGGTTAAATATGTTTTTAGTCCCTTAACTTTCACTAAATTTTGGAATTAGTCCATTTCAAAACTTTGGACCAATTTAGTCCTTCATCTTTTGAAATACGTGGATTTAGTCTTTTTAATCAAATTTTGTTAAGTTTATTTGACATTTCAAGCGCGTTTCATAATAATATTTGACTTAACATTAAAGCAAAAATGTGTTAAACAATATAAACAACTCAAATACAATTTTGAAATGCATACAAAACATCAAATAAACTCAACAAAATTTTATTAAAAGGACTAAATCCACGTATTTTGAAAGATGAAAGACTAAATTGGTCTAAAGTTTCAAAATGGACTAATTCCAAAATTCACTGGAAGTTAAGAGACTAAAAACACATTTAACCCTGAATAATCAGAAGTCACTATGAGAAGATTCTGAGAGAGCATTGAATGTGTTGGAAATGATTAATTGATGCAGCCAAAAGGGTGTGCTCCAAGAGATATGCAGTGATCTGTTCATAGTTATGCTTTGGAAGATGCAAAAGTTACCTAAGACATAAAAAAAAATTTCAATAATCATTCACAGATTTGAACAAGTCATAAAAATATTACTTTATACTGGAATTTCAAAATTAAATTATAATTTTAAAGTATCTTTCTAATGCATAAGTACTTATTTGACCAAAAAAAATATTATAGTCAAATACATACCTTTTCTTCTAAATGAACTGTAACGAAATTGTCTTTAGACTTTGTAGCTAGTAGACTTGGTGCAGTGTCCATTTATATATGTATATGTTTGAATGAGGTTTGGTGGGAAAGACACACTAACAAATATATAATTATAAATGAAAATAAATCCAATATTATTAAAGAAATGAAAAATGAAATAATTACATTCAAACTGATGATTAAATATACAAAAGGTACAATTAATTATAATTAATTACCTTCAATGACAATAACAACTCACATGAAGAGCATGAAAAAAGTCAGGTTCACAAAAAAAGAAGAAAGAACACAATAAAGAAGAACAAGAAAAAGAAGAATAAGAAGAAGAAATAAAATATAACAACAATCAAAAAATGAAAAAAAAAACATAAAAAAGTGTTTTGATAGAGAAAAAAATATAAAAAAATGGTTAAAGTGTT
>Ga0214544_1011076_pt1 | contig 12764 bp, 11 predicted proteins | sample CNSS3metaG_FD_160074 | JGI IMG/M metagenome (GOLD analysis project Ga0214544, IMG submission 160074) | Root nodule microbial communities from cowpea collected in UCLA plant growth center, Los Angeles, California, USA - CNSS3 | ecosystem: Host-associated > Plants > Roots > Nodule | place: USA...
AGGTAACCCCTCCTGGGTCCAAGTTGACATGTATCGAAGGGGAAGAAGCCAACTAAGGAGATAGCGGACTACATGGTAAGGTGACTCTCGTGCCTAACTTATCTTATTTGTACCTCTGCAGGAACAAGGAGTATTATCAAACCATTCACATTGAAAGATAATTAAATTCATGATTGGCAAGCCACTATACTCTAGTTGAATAATATTATACAATATCCCATAAAAATATAACTCTAATTGGCCATCGCTTCCCGTACATAAACACCATAGTTAGAGGAATTCATTCCTTCACTCTAAAGAACAGTGTGAAATTTCTATCTATTGATAACATAGATAGGCCATGATTCAACTTTTTTCTTAAGATCCCATGCCAAATTAACCAATAATGGTTCTTGAATATTATTTTCTGGATTGAGAACCTAAATATATAAAAAATTATACATTATACATGTCAATTTAAATAGAAAATTTTTATAATTGGCAAGTATATGATGAAATGTATGTAAACAGCTACATCTTGTTTGAACCATGTAGCAAAATAGGATGAAATGTCCTAACCAATTTCAACTTCAAAAGCTGTAGAATTAATCTCTAATAAATATTCAACATAAATACAACAAAGAAGAAATTAAATTACTCAAACCCCACAAATTAACATAATTAACATGGGTGTGAAAGGAGTGAACATCATCTTACTCAATGTATAGTTGAACCTCTTCACAATTTTGAAGAACATACAATTGGGCAGCATCAAAGTCTCTTTGGTTCAGATAATATGTCATGCATTTTCCAATTACTCTTCTTGGATAATTGAAAATTGAAATTGGAGGAGTACATGAAAAACTTTCACCTATTTCAAGGTTACGAGGGATCCTAATCCTTCTTGTTTCAACATGATGAGGATAATAAAATGAGGCAAATGTAGATGTTTCCTCCACCAAGTAAGCGTCACAAATAGAGCCCTCCACCCTAGCTTTGTTTACTTTCTTTTTTAGAGAGTTTAAGAACCTAATAAAGAATATAAACTGCATTGCTTAAAAAATGAAGGAATAAACAACAAGTGTTGTAAAAAAGTGATTAGTAATTTTGTACCTCTCAAATGGATACATCCAACGATATTGGACTGGACCATCAACTTTTTCCTCATAAGGAAGATGAATTGGAAGATGTTCCATGGAATCAAAGAAGCTCCTAGTGGAAATATTTGTTCCATTTTACACAATAACACAAGTATATTTTCTTCCAGAATTCTTAGGTGTTCAACATTTAGTGTTGTGGAAGTTAATTTTCTAAAGAAAAGACTTTGCTCAACAATAACTTTCCAAATTGGTTTTGGTAATGAGTCAAATGCAATTGTAAGCAATCGTTGCATGAAAACATGACAGTTGTGACTTTTCATCCCATGTAACTTTCCTTGATTAAGGTCAACACATCTACCTAAATTGGAAGCATATCCATCTGGAAGAGTAAGTTCTTTAACCCATTTACAAATAAATATCTTTGAGATTTGGTGAATGCATATGTTGCCTTTGGTTTGATAAGTTTTCCACGACCAATGTCTTTCAATTCTACCTCTTTTTGATTGCATATTTCTACAACATCCAATCAAGCCTTGTTTGTATCCTTAGTTTTCCTTTGATATCCATCACATCGTCAAATGCATTCATGAACACATATTTAGGAATATCCTTTGATATCCTTAGTTCTTCCAATTATGTTTTATACCATATTTAGGAATATTCTCTTCTTGTAATTTAGTGCATAGTGGTAATTTTGCAACCCTATTCCAAATATCAAGACTGGACAAACGCAAAAGATGGGGGAATTCTTAACAAACTTCTTCTTGAATGCCTTTTTATCCTTTCTAAATGGATAATTAAGTGAAAGGAATTGACGATGACAATCAAAATAGGATATCTTGTGGCTATGATTAAGAGAGAATGCCTTGGTTATTTCCATACATATAGGGCAAGCGTGTCTACCTAAAGTCATCCAACCTAATAACATACCATAAGCTAGAAAGTCATTGATTGTCCACATCAAAGCAGATTTCATTGTGAAATTTTACCTCAATGACACATAATAATTCAATATCCCTTCAGTCCAAAGGATGCATAACTCATCTATAAGTGGTTACAAAAATACATCAATCTTATGCTTTGGATTTGAAGGGCCTGGAATTAAGACAGTCAAAAACATAAATTATCTTTTCATGCACATTGAAGGTGGAAAATTCTATGGAGTTAGTATAACAGGCCAACAAGAATAGCTTTTCCATATTGACCAAAAGGATTAAACCCATCTGCACATAAACCTAATCTCACATTTCTTGGGTCTTGACTAAACTCTGGGTGCATTCTATCAAAATGTTTCCAAGCTTCCCCATCAGATGGATGACACAAAATATATGGGTCCCTTTGATTCTCACTATGCCATCCCATGTGAGGTGTAGTGGCCATTGAAGAGTATAGACTTTTAGTCTTGGGATAATAGGAAAGTACCACATTTTTTAACAACAATCTTCTTTTCAATTCCTCTCCTAGTTATTGTCTTATATCGATCCATTCCACAGATAGAGCAATTAGTTATAATTTTATGAGAATTTTCCTTATAATACAACATGCATCCTTTTGGGCAACAATCAATTTTCATACAACCCAAACCCAATTTTTTGACTGACTTCTTAGCTTCAAAAAAATTATTAATCATTTGATGATTTTTTGGCATAGTCTCCCCCATAAGTTGGACCATTCTATTGAAACAGCCTTTAGACATATTGTAATCAAATTTTAAGCTTAGAGCTTCCAAAGAAGCCGACAATTTTGAGTGATTCTCACATCCTTCCCACAAGGGTGCTTGTGCAGCAACAAGCATGTCACAAAACTTTTGAGTTTCAAGATCAAGGTCTTCGTTCATGGACTCTGATCCAATTACACCATCTTGTTACATACAATAGGCATTTGAGGGTCCAACATGATCCATGATCATTTGATGGAAAGGATCTAATTCATCTCATTGCTCACAAGTTCGATAATTGGTACTCTGAACATCCATTTGGGCGAATTTTGTGGCAATTCTTTATCATGAATTGTCCACCAATAATAATTAGGCATGAATCCCTCTTCATAAAGATCCAACCCAACTTGATCCACATACTTGAAAACTTTACATCTACATTTAACACAAGGATGCCTTAACATTTCACATTGTTCTACAAATTTTTCTTGACCAATAACATATTGTAGGAACTCATACACTCCTTCTCTAAATTCATCTGTCGAATGTTTATTAGCATCCAATCTTTTATACATCCATTTTCTACCTTCAGGGATTTCCATTAATGCAAAATTACCACAACCTAAAAGTCAATAATTTATTTTAAAATTTTACGTAAATAAGTGCCTAACAATATCATAAATGAAATAACATGTAATATTTTATTATGTAATCAAATATTAGGTAATAACATATAACTAACACAAAAAAGAGTGAAACCAATATTCAAATCACAACATTTAATTAAAATTTAAATTGAACAAGAATAAGATAAAATGTTAACTCAATAACTCACCTTTGCTTAAAGTTCACAACCCTTGAATGTTGTCTCTACTTCTATTTTCCCCCAAGTCTTGACTAGGTAACTTAGTGAAACCTTCCACAAACAACCTTCTCCAAATAATTTGTAAAGTGATAGGAGAGTCCAATATATATTAAATAATATTATATATCAATTAAATTCCGATAGAGAATTTAGTAATGGTGACAATGTAAGGTGAAGACAAGTTTAGACAAGTTATTGGAAAAATGGCTCAACATGGAAACTACATTTGGAGAGCTAGGTGATGTTAGCTTAATCCAGTCTAAGCTGCCTAAGAAGCTCAAGAAGAGAACGCATGTTGCCATTGAAGATGGTTCTACTAGGTATGTAACTAACTATCTATGCTTTATGTAGTTCCCACATTCTACATGGTGACACTTATTCAATTTCTTACACCATTCCTGTTAATTGAATTTTGCAGAATTGAAGAATTTGTTAACATTTTGTTCCCTGAAGAAAGTCAGACAACTAATCTTAATATCTTGGAAGCTACTTACAAATGGAAGAAGCAAAAGTTGTCTTTCGATTGTTAAAAAATGCTAGTAGTTATATTTTTAGTGTGTATATATTGGGGAAGAGTTAATTCATGTGTAACTAGCAAATATAGGGTCTCATGTACTTGCACATTATAAAGTTCTTGGACCATTACCTTTCATTTGAAACGTAATTTTTATTAGATGTAGAAATAGATATCTCAATGACAGTAGCGACTTCATCTAACATTTTCTTAAATACCTAAATATGCACACCTAATTTTAATTGACTTATAGCATGAGTTTAATTAACAGCCTATACTGCTTGGCAGGTTGTATTAATGGGATAGGATTTTAGCTTGGTAGGTTGTATCATTGGTATATGATTTTAGCAATATTATGGAGCTTTCTTCCATGATAAAAGAATAAGAAATTGAACATAATGAAGTATTGAAGTGGATAATGTGAAAAACTTTCTCCTTGATTTAGATGTATATGTTCACCATCATTATTCCTTCTACATTGCACATGCTAGCGGAAACCTTATGAAGTTCTAAGTAAGCTTAATTATCTTAGTTTTTAATTTAGAAATTTGTGCATCTATGTTCTTAAATAAGAATTACTTCTTAATCGTGAATATTCAGTTTTATAATGGTAATATATTAGATATTTTTCAAGTTATTATTCTCACAATACAAACGTATAGCAACTATGAAGCAAATGTTTACACTTTTAATTTCAAGTCAGGAGTATAGAACTTACTAATTAGAAATAAAATAATAAAAAAGTGTTTAATATAAGATCAACTTTTAAATTGATACTTTTCTATTTGTTTTCATGTTAATCATTTCTCATACCATGGAACGACCAAAGAGGATATGGACTAAAGTTGAAAAACTAAAAATCAAAGAGATTTTGGCATTGACTACTCAACCATTTGTAACATCACTTTCTGCTTCTACGATTAAAATAGTGTCTATACTCTGTAAGTTAGAAATGTTCAATTTTCTAAATTATCCTGATATAGGATCACCTACAGCATTGAGGAATGGCAATTTATGAGTTTTTTCAATGTGTATGCAACCATTCATCGTTCTTCTCCTTGTTTTGATTTATTAAATCTTATGAGTTCTTGTTTTGTAAATATACTTTCTGTGTGGAATGAAATTGATAGTTCAGATCATAAATATGCATTTTGTTCTAAAGGTTTTCCTCAATAAGATAGTTTGAGTTCAAACAAATGATAAAATAATATATAGTTTCAGTTCAATAAATTAAACTTTAGAATATGATACAAACCAACCTTCATTCTAGATGTATCTTTATAACATGGATTTGAAACTAACATTTTCATTCAATTTTTTTCCATTCAGTATAATCAAGCAAAAAGAATTTAGAAATTATGTATAAACTTTGAAGAATGTAGAATGAAGATAATAATCATGGATTAATTATTAATTCTTAATTATTCAACATGAATTCTATTAGTTACTTATACAAATGGGGTTTCTTATAACTATTAAAGTTATACATAATAATGGTATAAATAGTTCCTTACAAGATTTAAACCCAACTACAAACTAGGGGTGGGCATGGATTGGATTTTTAATGATCCAATCCACATCCATTTTAGATCTAAATAATTGGATTAAATTTTTTACCCAAATCCACTTTTTTAGCAAAAGTAGTTTGGATTTTTTTAAAATCCATATCCAAATATTTGGATCAAGATTTAAATCCAATCCAAATATTTGGATAGAGTTCAAAATCTAGAATCCATTTTTTATAAAAGCAATTTAAATTGAATTTTTTAAAACTTGTATCATTAAGGCCTGGATAACCCAGATGGGCCTGACGACCTGGATGGGCCCAACGACCCGGACGGGCCCGATGACCAGGACGACCTAAACGGGCCCGACAACCCGAACGGGCTCGACGACCTGTATGGGCCGGACAACCCGGACAGGCCCGACAACACGAACAGGCTCGATAACGAGAACAGGCTCGACAACGAGAACAGACTGGATGACCCGAATGGGCCCGATCACACGGACGGACCAGACGACTCGGACGAACCCGTCCAAACAGTCGGGCCCAATCGGGTAGTCGGGCACGTTTGAGTCGTCAGGCTCGTCCGGGTTGTCGAGCCCATCCGGGTCGTCAGGCATGTCCGGGTCGTCAGGCCAGTTCAGGTCGTCAGGCCCGTCCGGGTCGTCAGGCCTGATCCGTTCGATTCTTCGAGCCTGGTTGACCCATTCCGGTCATCGGGCCCACTTGGCCCGTTCGAGCCTTTGGGCCCACCTGGCTCATCAGGTCATTGGGCCCGCCTGCCGCATTCGGATCATCAGGCTCACTTGAATTTTTCGGATCGTTGGGCTTGATTGACTCGTTCGATTTGTCGGGCCCGCCTAGCCCGTTCATATCTTTAGGCCTACCCAACCTCTTATGGTCGTCGGGCCTGCCCGATCCGTATAAGTCGTCGAGCAAGGCCTGTCCATGTCTGAATTTAGCATACTCCATTTCAACCTTTAGTCTAACCCAACTAAAAATTTAAATTGAAAATTTGGATTGGATTTTTTGGATTATCCATATTTAAAAATCTTGATTTATAAAATGGATATCCAATCCATAAAATATATAAAATGTAGATTAGATAGAAATCCAGATCCATTAAATGGATTTTAAATGGATTGGATTTGTAATAAAATGGATTATAAATGGATTGGATTGGAGCAAAAGTAGATTGGATCAGTAAAATTAGATTTTTTGCCCACCCCTACTACAAACAAAACAGATTCATGGAAAACTACCACATCTTGTGAATAAGTGCGTGCTCCTATAAAGTTAGGCGTGAAAGCAGTGAGAATGGAAAGAAAATCAGTGAATGTGAATTGTTTACTAAGCACCAAAATACTGAGAATCAGTAAATTGTCACTTGTCTAGTCCATTTAAACCAAAATATTTACTAAATTCAAAACTAGTGAGAATCAATTCAAAACTTAAATAAAATTCATATTTACCTAAGAATCAATATCCTTTTATGTTTAAACATTATTAGGCTCAAGACATTCATTCACACACCGAACATGGTCACTTATAATGGACCTGGACTTATTGATTGTGTTCATCAGTGATGAGGAAAAATCCGTTTTGGAATTTGGAGGATTTTTAAGAACATTTTGGATCTCTTTTCTTTACGATACCCTTAGAATAACATTATTCCTATTAAACTATTTTCCCAATTAGTAAATTAATATAATTAACATGACATTGATACAAAATGTAGTAATAAATAACACACAGGCTATTAGTATAACACACCTCCACTATCAGCTAAGAAAGTAACCATATGCTACCCGCAAATAAGCTAATCACACGACAAACTCTTCACAACAATAACATCAACAACACTAATAAAATATTGGATCCCTCAAATCAAATAATGAACTTCCACAACTACAAGGAAAAGCCAGAAAGGCCAGAGAGCAAACAAAATATGGTGTTCCTAAACTATAACAATCAAATTGCATTACATCTGAGTTCAATAATTAGCTATCAACACAATTAAGTAGCAAAGAAAAATGAAGAAATAGAAAAGGAATTACGAAGGGAAGGGATCACGACGTTATGTTTGTCGTGGGTGATCATCACTATCGTGGGTGACCGTCGCCGCTTAGTTAACTTCACAACTGTTAGGAGACAAACATTAACGATTAGGGCAAAACGACAACGAGAAAAGAAAAAAAATCCTACAACGGGAACGAACCTGGCTCGTTGATTGTCGTGGCCTGCGGGTGACCGTCATCGTCGTCATGGGTTTCGCGTTTCATCTCCTCCTGGGTCTCTTTGTCCCTTTCGTCTCTGTGTGAGTGTGATGTGCTAATAAGGGGCAATGGCGTGCTACGAGTGATGAAAACCCTAAACCTCTGCAAGAGACAATAGGGTGTTGACCGTGACTGATAGAAACCCTAAAGCCCAATGTGATTTCTTCTTATTGTTACTTCAAGTTCAAGAATGTAGAGGGCCTCTATTGTAGTGTGGACAGAAAATGAAGAAAGAGGGGCAAAAAAAATGTGTTTGTTGTAGTGTGGACGAAATACAAAGGAGAGGAAGAAAAAATGTCTTTAAGATGTTAAAAACTAAAATAATATTAAAAAGTTTGTTGCTTTAACTTAACATAAATTATATTTTTAAATTACATTTTTTCTAACTATTTAATATAACCAGAAAGAAAAAACTACTAATAAAAGTTAATCTTTTTTAGTAAAACATGACAATAGAAAGACGATGCAAGATTAATTTTTCATTCCAAAATAAGTTTTTTTTTTCATTACCGAATTTTATCAAAACTTATAAGTAATTTGAAGAAAAATAAATTGACTAATAAATAATTTAATAGCATTATAATAAATAATTTAATAATATAAACATAATGTTTATAAATAATATTAATAATATGATTTTTAAAAATATTATTCTTTATTGTTTAATTAAATTTATTAAATAATAATATAAGAAATTAAATTTTTTTAATAATAATATATATTTGAAAATGTTATTATATAAGTATTAATGCAACGTCCCATTTAATCAATAATCCTAATTAAAGGAAACGTCACACAGAATAACATAATAGTGCGGTCCTAGAGCATAACCACTACTCCTTACAATATTCAAGGCACACAACGATGCCAAAACAAAAAAAAGATACGAAGTTCAAAAGCAATCAAATTGAAGTTTACAGGACAAGCCAATACATGGGCCATAGCCCTATAATAAAATTCATCATCTTTAGCCCATGAATCATTCCATACATACATCATACTCAAATCATGTTAAACTCATAAGCCACAAAGCATAATTCATCTTGTTCATACAAAATCACTCAATTCATGCTATAAAATGTATAATCAGTCCAAACATATGACCAACATCCAAAACAAAGAAACCAAAGAGCAAACACACTCCTCGCCCAGCTCCCTGCTCAGGCAGAAGGACCTCGCTCAGGCGAGAGGTTTCCCTCGCTCAAGCGAGCTTCCTTCCCCTAGGCGAGGGCTCGAACCAGGAACAGTGGCGCTGTTGCGCCCTCTCGCTTAGGCGAGACCTCCTCGCCTGAGCGAGACGGGCTCTCGCTCAAAAAAGGAGCTCATTGCCTGAGTGACAGCTCGCGCAAGCAGATTGGGCGAGTTGCTGCTAATCTCGCCTAGGCGAGACACACTCACTTGGGCGAGAAAACTAGAACCCTCCACTGTTCGCGCAGGCACATGTATCCAATCGAACCAAACCATATTTTAACAACTCCCAAACAATTATAATGGCAACCAAACATCAAAGTCACGGAACAAAACCAAGCAAGTGGGAAAAATGCAAGAAAACAATTAACCCTAACTTCCCCTTACCTGGAAAAATGCTAGCCAAGGACTTCGACGCCCAAACCGTGGAGCATAGTAGCTCAAGGAATAGCTTCGAGAGCTGGAAAATAGTGGAACACATTCAAAATGAGTTACCAAGGTGAACCCTAGTTAGACTCATGAATACAAAGCTGAAAACAAGGAAAAATATGGGGGGGGAAACAACTTACGAAAGCAGAAGAATGGATTTGAGCGGGCTCATAGAGGGAATTGTCCAAACCCTAGCAAAGCTTCTGTTGGGAGGAAAAGAGGGTAAGAGCATTGTTTTTGCAATGTGTGGCAGAAATCAGAGGGGTTAGACTGTCTTAGGGGATTTGGACACCCTATGGGCCAGCCCTTAGGCCCATTAGATTTTGGGACAACCCTTAAATATTGAGGTTGAAATAAGAGGGCCTTACAATTAATATAAAATAATAATTTATAAGTTAATATAATTTATAATAATATTTATTTGTAAAACGTTATTATAATTTATAAAATTGATCTATATTAATATTTTTAATAATTATAATAAAGAAAGTATGACTAAAGATAAGAAAAAGTGTAATTGGTGATGAAGGTGGTAGTAATGGTGGTGGTGGTGGTGGCAGTGATCTTGGTTATGGTGGTGGATGTGGTGAGTTGGTGGTGGTGGTGATCTTGGTTATGGTGGTTGATGTGATCCCAACAAGGCTTATAGCTTGGGCCAACGCCTAGTTCCAAATCATGCTCAAGGCCCAATCCATGGCCCATATGCACCTTCAAGCCCAAGCCCATCAAAAGGCCCAATAATAAGGGGCATGCTCAAAAAGATCCAATTGGGCTTCATCCAAGATGGCCCAAACCCACATGAGCTTTTTACACTCTTCACATGGGCCAAAGAAGATGTGAAGATTTGAAGAGGTGTATCAAAGAGCAGTAGAATAACAATAAGATTGACCCATTGTTTAGGCCTTGTTTTCTAGAATAATAAGTCAAACAATGTGGAGTTGAATTGATAAAATTTGGGCTTGACTAAGCCCAATGGGAGATTGGACCATGAGCTACCAAAGGTCCAAGGTGGACTAAGTGGAAGTCAACATTCCTTCTTACACCTTATGGATCCCATGGATCCAAGGGATAGGAATGCATTCTCCTTTTCCATGGCATCATCCAATGGTCATGAGCCTTGCTCCTTTTCCAAGCCATCTTCGACGGCTAAGATTGAATGCCTTTCTCATTCAAGGGCTAAGAGTGCTTATGTGTATTTTCTTTCATATAAAAGCCTAAATTTTAGAGTGTTTGTGTTGAGATCACTCCACTCTTCTATTATTTTGAGAGCACCTAAGCTAGAAGTTTACAACATTTCTTCTATCCACCTTCCACTAGTCTAGTTTCTAGTCTAGTTCTCCTTTCACCACTCCAAATTTCATTACAAGAGCCTTAAACACTTGTCTCGATGCCATTTTCCGCTACCTATGGAGTTCCTACCACCCACCACACATTGGAGCTCCATCAGTGGTGGTGGAGGTTGTGGTGGTGGATGTGGTGGTTATGGTGGAGGTGGAGGTTGTGATGGTGGTGATAATGGTTATGGTGGTGGTGGATGTGGTGGTTGTGGTGGTGGTGGTGGTGGTTCTAATGGTAGTGGAGTATTTTTTAAAGTAGGATATGATTTTTCTTTAAGTTTCGAAAAAATGTAAAAATAGATAATTTAATTAATTATAATATATTAAATAAATAATATTTTAGCTATCGAAAATATATTAAATGACTACTTACTATATTAAATATATTTTACAATATAATACTTTATTTGGTTGCTTTAACTAATTGGATGTAGCTCAAGTTTGAGTGAACCAGTATAAAATCTTGTGCATTACTCTTTTCTCTAATCTTTCTCTCTTGCATTCCAATTTAAAGATTAAAGAGTTGAGATCTAAACCATCTTTTTGACATTCTTGAGTGTTTTGACATTATCTGCAACATTGATCATGCTTGTATAACTCATTAGAACCTGTCTTTGAGTGATCTCTTACATTGATCTTGCTTTAAATCATGAATCTGCATTTCTGTATTTTTTCTAGTATTTTAGTCGACTATTTTTATGATTCAATCGATTGATTATATCAGTACTACATCAGTTTAATAAAATCAATCCACAAACTCTATTTTTTATCAACTAAAAGTGTACAGTCCAGAAGTGTTTGCATCCTTACTTGTTGGTTGGGTTGATTCAATTGAGGACAGTTTTAAGCCTTTAAAAGTCACCTAAATTTTTAACTAGCCAATTCAATCCCCTCCCCCCCCCCCCCCCACCTCTTGCCATTTCAACCATTTCAAAACTTACACTAATCATATCAAGTTGAATACTAATGAAAATTTTAGTCAAAACTAATGGAGGAAAACCCAATCAAACACCTTTAATGAATCAAAGACGAAGTATACCAAGAGAACTAGACACGTATTTTCTACAATTAAGATTAAAAGATTTTACTATAAACTAACTTCAATAAATGAAACCATTTATACTAAAGCTAATCAAAATATGCATTCAGGCATAAAAAAGCATTTGAATAACATTATAGCAAGGATGTAAAAAAGTCCAACTCGAAAGTATGCTTACGGTAAACATTTATTTATTCAAAAACAAATTTGACTATGCTAAATTGAGATTGTAAGAATATAAAGGTAGATATAAATAGCATTAACTAGGTTGTTTGTAAAATGTTAAGCCCAACTGAGCATAAATTTATGCATATGGTGAAATCAATCATGGTTATAAATACAAACCTATCAATTCATCATATCTATCTATAACAAGAATATAAAATTGAAATTTCAAGATTCTGATGCATCAACTTATAAGACTTTAGGTTAAGGCAAGCAAACCTAACCCATCTGATAACGTTGTCGTTGACGCGATCAAATTAATATTACTTATCTATAACAACTTCAGTATTGTTAAGATAGTAGTCAACAGAATAGAAAGGGTAAAGTAACCCAAAGTCGTCTCCCTAAGAACACGGAATTGATTTTTAACAAATTAGTTCTTATAAAACTATACAAAAGAGTTAGTCAAGTAAAATAATAAAAATATGAGAGATAAAGCTAAAAAGATAAAATAAGATAGAAAAGATAAAAACAATAGTAAAGAAAATAGATTGATTCCACTGCTTTTTCAAAATAGATTCATCATCGGTTATCTAAATATTATTGCTCAATTAATTATTGTTGTAGATTTGCAAATTAATCAATGTAAAGTCTCAATTAATTTGTTGGCGTTCTCACTTTTAACCAAAGTACAGTCTCAATTAAAAGTGA
>Ga0214544_1011079_pt1 | contig 12764 bp, 9 predicted proteins | sample CNSS3metaG_FD_160074 | JGI IMG/M metagenome (GOLD analysis project Ga0214544, IMG submission 160074) | Root nodule microbial communities from cowpea collected in UCLA plant growth center, Los Angeles, California, USA - CNSS3 | ecosystem: Host-associated > Plants > Roots > Nodule | place: USA...
GGAACAAACATACCCATAAAAAGAATATAATAAAAAAATAACAGCAACAAGAATAATAATTAATGAATTAATTAATTAACAATAAATGTAACGAAATAAAAGGGAAATGAAATATTTAATTTATGATGATTGCCTTTGGGGTAGTGAAGAGAGAGGAGTGAGAAAGAGAAAGAGTGTGACATGTTGAAGAAACTGGTGGCGCATGGGAGGTAAAAGGGAGAGTAAGGTTGAAGATAACGGGGGAAGAAGCCATGAATAGTGTTGTATTGTAATATGTGTTGTGGCCTATGGGGAAGAAGATATGTCAAATTTCTAGAGTAATAATGGTTCGTCCGTAGAAGAAGCCATCAATAATGGGTTCAGGACCGTTACCATAATTGACATGATTGACAATGAAAGGACTACCATATAATTCACTAAAAAGGATTGTCCTTTTTCATTTTTTAAGTTTTTCTTTTTATTTTTAAATGTTGGGACTAAAATATATTAAAGTTTTTAACAGGGATAAATTCTAATTTTGGATTAAATTTTAAGGACTAAAAATATATTTAATTTTTTTTAATTAGTCAGATGGTACCCTATCCATTTTGATTTAGATATATTAGTTTGGTATCCAATTTTAAAAATGTATCAATTGAGTCATAACTTTTGAAAAGATGTCTCAATTAAGTTCTTTTCGGCAAAAAATTAACACCGTTATATTTAAAATGACTTACAAAATTAAGTATTGATATTTATATCAAAATTTAGTGGTAAAAGTCATAAATTAAGTTAACGACTTTAGTAATTTTTGTTTATAAAGAACTTGATTAACACACTTTTTCAAGAATTGGAACTAGAGTGATACATCTTTAAAAGGTGGGTATCAGTGACACATCAAAACAAATTATTATTTTTTTACACAAAATCATGTTAATAGAATCACACTCTAACACCCATACCTTCAACAACTCATACAGAACTACATTGTTAAGTAATACACATAAAAGTCACAGTTAAGATAAAACTTGAAAGAACATGAAATAAATAAAATCAACATCATTATTTTCAACACGTGACTAAATAACTTTCCTCACCTTATTTTAGTATTAATACTCCAAAAACTTTTTAACGTATTCTTATTTATTTCTTCAAACCTACAACCACACAATAATTTCAACACGTGACTAAATAACTTTCCTCACCTTATTTTAGTATTAATACTCCAAAAACTTTTTAACGTATTCTTATTTATTTCTTCAAACCTACAACCACAATCATTCACTCACTCATTATATTTATTTATAAACTTCACTCTCACCTTTAAAACTCTAAATATTTTTCCTACTCCTTATAATAACAAAAAAATATCATATATATTTTTTCATACATTTTTTTATTAGATTTCTCAAATAAAATCTCAAACATTAAAGATAATCTCGTAATATTCTTAGAGATAAAAAAAGAAAAACTACATTAAAGAAAATTATTACATGCTCTATATTATTTTAAAAAATATTTATATAATTATTACGTGTATGTTTGTCTACTTTTTTTTTTCTAATTCCAACAAAAAATTATTAAACTATAAAATATTTTTTATTAAAAATAATTATAAAAATAAATAATTTATATATTTATTATTGTTAAATAATTATTTAAAGAATAAAAATTAAAATATAATTATTTTAATTTAAAATAACAGTTATTTAAATATAAAATTGAAAAAAAAAATGTGTACAAAAAAAACAAATTATCTTTATATCAGGATTAATATATATATATATATATATATATATATATATATATATATATATATATATATATATATTAAAAAATTTTATTTCATTAATCAACCTTTCAAGTTTCATAATTATAAAAAATAAATCATAGAAAACAATAAAAATGATAAAAAAAGTTGAAAGTATTTTTATTATATAATTACTTAAAGTAAGTAATTTATTTTTATGATTATTTTGTATATATTTTATTATAATCTTACTATCATAAAATATAATAATGGAAACATGCCTATGTTTCAACAACACAAGCCACAAAAGGTATTTTTTCAACAAATTTTCTAATTGACAGTATAGTGACATTTTTTATGTCACCATCATTAACTAAAGTTGCACGTTGTGTCAGTTTAGGACTGATATCTTCATAATGAATGTAAATTATGTGTCTAAGTACATTACAAGTGGATGTTAATCATGGTGTTTGATGAAGTTCTTGGCCTAATTCCAAGCATTTGAATTGAAATCTCATGCATAAGTTGTTGCATCTATGTTCTTCATAATTGTTGTGTACTCTATGCTTCCTCAAACTCTCGGTTCATCAAAACCGTTTGGAAATTACTAGTGAGTCAAAGGATGAAAGTAGTGTTGGAGTTGTAGTGTTGCATAAATGCTTGGAAGTTTAACTCGTCAATGTCAAGTGGCTCCCAAGGTTCCATTTTTTCAAGCTTTCTTTGGTTCTTTGGTTCCTACAAACAAAGAAGGTAATCACAATCATTGGACAGTGTAAGACGAAATGAAATTGCATGTTGAATTAAACCTCAGAAGCTTCATATAGGAATTCTACCTTGTGGGATAAGTGTGAAGTGATTAGTTTTGTGAATTAAAGATTCAATTTATATGAATACCAAGAAATAACATTTTTACACAATTTCCCTTACCTTATTGGTCACGTCAAGTTTCCCCCAAAAAGTTGTCTCTTATTACATTGGTTGATACATGTCCACTTCGTCGCCCACCATATACACAACATTGAAGGCCGCTGAATATTTCCTACCATCCTACTTGAGGTTTTTCAATGCTACGAAGAATTTGCACATCCACTAAAACTTCAATGTTGCATTTATCTTCAAGCAGTTTGGGCAAGTGCGATGAACATCCATTGACAATGTAGAAGAATAAGTTAATGTTTTCATTTACTGTGAGGTACACCCACCTTCCACCTATTATCATTAGTAAACATGTATCCTTTCTTTCCATAAATACATGTTAGGGTTCAGGGTTTGCTTTCTTTAATGGACACACTACACATTCGCAGTCTAGAAACAAATTATTGAATTTTTGGGGTTTTAAATATCAAATAGGCCTTTTGAGTAATCACATAGGTCTACCAATGAATTCATTTAGTTCTTCATGTTCTTTTAATATAACATGTTCATAAATGAAAGTGATTTCATCCATATTAAATAACATTAAACTAAAGACTTATTATGCTTTGGTCAGAGGTTTTATTCCATGTGTAAAACATATATCTTAGGTTAGCATTTATTTGTATTATACTTGGCACATGTTGCTGACAGTGGATTCATAAAGTATCATTTCAATTCAAGGACTACAATAATGAAGTTAATGTCACTTAAAATAGTTCATAACTTAAGTTGTAAACTACGTTCATCAACCCAACAAGTGAAAATGTTCCCTAGTCATATTTTCTTAAGGTGGACTTCTTATGTGCAAATCATATAACATGGGTTTGCACTTATTTACATTTGAGTAAACACAAATGTCTATCAGTGAAATGATTTACTTCATCGTGTTTTTTTATTAAACATGTTCTTAAATGAACACACTGCACAATCAAAATCTAGAAATAATTTTTGAAATTTGGGGTTACAAATATCAAATATTAAGGTTGTTCGTCAGAGTTACAAGATTTCAAATCCTCCATATAATACTACATTGATTAAATTGAAAATTTTCCCTTATGATGTTGTACATTTTCATGTAGATAGACAACTTAGAAGAAATCAACGTAATAAGATTGGATGACATTACTTTATTGGATGAAGATGTGGGTCTTGGTACTTGTGATCATGAGGATAGTGTTGGCACAACCAATGTTGGAAAGCAGTGTGGCGAAGTTCCTTGTCCCACTATTGGAATGTACTATGGTAGCGCAACTAAATTTAGGAGTTTTTACAAAAAAAAAAAAACATGTTATGAAATCTAGTTTTGGGGTCATAATATGAACATAAAAGAATATGATGATAATTAGTTGTGTTACTTAAAATTAGTTTGTTCTTGAGAAGGAAAGTATGTTTCATCAATCCCATGGGAAATGAAGACACACCACCTCCCCCCCCCCCCCCCCCCCAACAAAAAACAAACCCCCCCCCCCCTTCAAAGAAAGGAATGTCCTGCATCTATCATGGTGACTAAAGGGCAACAAACATGGATGATAACCATTGTAGTACATGAACATAATCATGAAATTAGTCCTACTAAGTCAAGGTTAATTCGGGAAAATAGAAGATTGAATTTGGAAGTGAAAAGAACCTTTCAAATTAATGATGAAACAAATGTACGTTTAAACAATATTTTTAGATCATTAGTATGTGATGGTTAGGGTGTTAACCATGCCTTTTGCACCTTTTGTGGGTGTTAACCATCATGGACAATCAAACGTATTAAGGTGTGAATTGTTGTCTTTAGAAGATACTTAAACATTTGTATGGTTTTTTCTTTCCTAGTTGAGATGCATGGGCAACAAGGCTTTGGAAGGCATTATCACTAACCAATGCAAAGCCATGAAAAATGCAATTGGTATTGTCTTGCCTAACACCCAACATCGGTGGTGCCTTTGGCACATTATGAAAAAAGTATCGTAAAAATTACTTGGGTTTTCGAAATTCAAGGATATTAAGCATGGTTTGAAGCATTTGGTATACGGGTCATCTTCTGCTTTTGACTTTGAGTGCGACTGAGCAGACTTCATAAGCAATTTTTAATTACAAACAATGAATGTCTTTGTACTCTTTAAAGAGTGCCACACATTCATTCATTGCAAGGCAATTCCAGGATGAATACACTCATGCAAAACTTAGTGAAGTCCAACAAGAGTTAAGGAGTAAAATTAATTGCAATATCAAAAGTGTTGTATTTGATGACATTCATTCAAAGTTCATAGTGAAAGAAGAGTTCATGAAGAAAGGGCAAAGACAAACAAAAGTCATGAAGTTAAATATGATCAGTTGACAAAAGACATTGAATGTAGTTGTCATTTATTTAAGTTTAGGGGTATTCTTTGCCGACATTGTTTTGTGGTAATGTCATAGGAGGATATGAAAAGTGTACCACCAAAGTATGCATTGAGGAGGTGAAGCAAACACATGCGAAGGAGGCACACTCATATAAGAGTGTCATACAACACTAAGAATGATGACCTACATGTGGAAAGATATGACTTATTGTGTAATAAATTTTATGACATTGCTAAAGTTGCCCGTCAGTCTGAAAGTGCCACAAAATCTTTGTTTAACCAACTTTAGTCTATGGCTACCAATCATGCTTTACCTTCTTTCAATAGTCAAAGTACGTATTTACACCCACACAACGGTAACTCTTCACCAAGTACTAAAACTTTAATGAACGATAATGTATGTAGCCCAATACACGTGAAAAGAAAAGGCAGACCACGATCATTAAGGCTATATCAATCATTGATAACGATTGTAAAAGGCACAAATCAAGAGCATCTATAAATAAAGCAATAAAGGATCACATTGTAAGTCTTACTACCTTGTTTATATTTTACATACTTCATTCTTGGTTTTAGTATATATGTTTATAACTGAAAATGTGACTCTATATTTTAGTACTACAGAACGTAATGATCTTCTGCCTATTGTAACATATAACACAACCAACATGGTTCACAACTTCAATAAGACAAACAAATGTCTACAACTGAAGATTATTCATGTACATTATACAATTTCAATTATATTCAATATGACTACGTTCAAATGTGTACCATAAAGTTGATAAAGCGATCGTTCTTTGTAGGATGTAATGAGGTTAAGACAACCATTTTTTATAGTCTTTTAAAGAACATGGCATAAGAAAACACATTTTGTGCTTTACGTGATCGTGTTTGTGAATGACATGCTCAATCATGGACACAATGACAATATTCCATTAAATTTCATCACATTGTTGACATGTTTTGGTATTAGGCTTCATGAAAAGGGTCTTGCTCTAAAGTACGAGGCTCTAGTTTCCCGGTAATATCAACTTCATGAAAGGGGTCCTGCTCAAAAGGACAAAGTTGTGGTTGAGCAGTAATGTCAACTTCATGAAAGGTGTTTTACTCATCATGACAGACCTTTGCTTGACCACTAATATCAACTTCATGTAAGTCATTCTGCTCAGAAAAGCAAGGTCGTGGTTGAACACTAATGTCAGCATAACACTAATCAAAGGTGTTATGATTAGAAGGACATGCCTATACTTCAACATTAATCTCATGTTCATCAATGTTGTTCTGTTGAGATGGGCACGATTGTGCTTCACCACTAATGTCAGGTTTATGAAAGACATTTTGTTGAGAAGGACAACATTGTACTTCACCATAGATGTTAACTTCATCAAACAAGTTCTCTTGAAAAAGAAAGACCTTTGCTTCACCACTAATATTAGCTTTATCAATGATTTTCTGCTTAGAAGCACAAGGTTACACAAGGTTGTGCTTCAACAGTACTGTCAAATTATGTACAAATCTTTTCTATTTGTTCTTTAATCTTCCTTAGTACACTACAAGAAAAACCATTATTACCGACGGTCAAAATCCGTCGGTAATGGCCGAAATCCGTCGCTAAATCAACATTACCGACGGATCATCGACGGTCAAAAATTTGTCAGTAAAATGCTTGTCTGTAAAATTTTACCGACGGAAATCATGTTCCGTCGGTAATTACCGACGGAAAAATCCGTCGGTAATTACCGACGAAAAATATCAGTCGGTAATTACCGACCTAAATATCCGTCGGTAATTACCAAAAATTCGTCGGTAAATTAGTTACACTATTCATCTTCTTCCTCCTCCCTCTTTCAATTTTTTTTTCGTTTTTTTTTTGTGGTCGCCGTCAATGTCGCCGCCGTCGTCGCCGTCGCCATCACCGTCGCCACTGGCACCATCGTCGCCGCCACCATCGTTGTCATCTTCTTCCTCTTTCTTCTTCTTCTTCTCCTTCATCTTCTCCTTCTTCCTCTTCTTCTTCTCCTTCTTCCTCTCTTCTTCTTCTTCTTCTCCTTCTTTTCTTCTCCTTCTTCTTTTCTTTCTCCTTCTTTTTCTTCTTCTTCTCCTTCTTCTCTTCTTCTTCTTCTCTTCTTCTTCTTCTCTTCTTCTTCTCCTCGTCTTCTTATAAGGTGAGATTTGGGCGGGAAAATTCCCGTTTCTTTTACCGACGGATAAATCCGTCGGTAAATCAAATTAGGACAAAAAATTTCCCGTTTCTTTTATCGACGGATTTTTCCGTCGGTAAATCCGTCGGTAATTCAAATTTGGGCGGGAAATTTCCCGCTTCTTTTACCGATGAAAAAATCCGTCGGTAAATTTGTCGGTAAAAAAAATTTGAATTATCGACGGATTTTACCGACAGATTTTTCTGTCGGTAAGTGAAATTTTTTTTACCGACAGATTTTTCTGTCGGTAATTAAAATTTGAGAATCCGTCGGTAAAATCCGTCGGTAATTCAAATTTACCGACAGAAGTATATCCGTCGGTAAAATTCCGTCGGTAATTTCAATTTTTTTTGTAGTGGTAGTCTTTCATGAATTTTCGATCTCCGCATTAATTTATTTTCTATTTCATTTTTACCAAGAGGTTTGTCATAATTTCCTTTTGTCGTGCTGTCTTCGTTTATATGGACATCACCACGAAGAATTGGGTTGTTTATTTTGTTGCAGTTAGGCCCTAATCAAAAATAGCCTGCAAATAACAACAAAATGTTAGAACACATGTTTTCCTATAAGATTTTATGAGTGTCAAAAACAGATAACTCGTGTTTGTACTTATTCGTATGTTAGTTAGCTCGTGGTTGTAACATGGATTTATAAACATTTTCCTTCATGTCAATTAAATTGAAGGAGTACAACAATGAAGTTAATTTTACTTTAAAATGTTCATAGCTTTTTGTTTACTGGTTACTGAATAAGCCAACCATTAAAAATGATCCCTACTCATGTATTATTAACATGGACTTGAAATATACCTTAGGTTTGCAATTATTAACTTTTCAATAACCATACAATACTAAAAATGGAGTCATTTAGTTCCTACGTGTGCTTTATTTCAAGAAGTTCATAAATGGTGCAAATTTGATCAATACTACAAAATACTTAACTAAACCAAGGTTACTGTACTTTGGTATCAACTTCTATCAATGTCAAAAACATATGACCTAGGTTAGTACTTGTTTGTATTTTAGTTAAAACACATTTCACAACACATTGCATAAAGCAATATGAAAGCTAATATTACACACTTTATTGCATTCAAAGTACTTCTTAATATTGTCTCCCCTAATTCTCAACATTGGCCACGACAAAAATCTAGGGAAAACTATGTCACCATCAAGGCCTCCTAACGAAAGACGCCTTGCAACCCAAACCTTAAAACATAAAACCAAAATTAATAAACGTCAAAAGTAAAACATGATAAAATAATTTCATATTATGAAAGAACTAGTTACAAAAATGGTATGTTCATTTTGGTTTTCTATAAAAACCTTCTATGACCGATTCAGAGAAGCTACCAAAAGACTGTACAAAACTTGCCCAGCTGTACTGTTCCAGGTTGTCAAGGTTACCTAATAACCTAAAAGACATGTTTGGTACCGTCATAGACGTCCTGGGAAAATATAATACAACAAAACAAAGTAGCAAAACAAATGACAAACACTTTCAACATCGTGGTCTTCAATCTCTACCAATGACCCAGCCTCACCATATACATCACTATCAAAATCAACCTCTTCACCTACTACAGTTAATCCCAAACATATGCTAACATGTAAAACAAATAATTTTACAAATTAATGCCTAATTTTAATGAATTCCCTATCTGGAACCCATCAACAAAGAACTTCACTTATTAGTGGACAATTTATATTCAACTTCTTTTTTAGGTACAAGCACCATATAAAAGGTTTGCCTTCAATCCTAGGACAATGTGTGGGTGCCAATACACCATTTACTTCAATAATGTATTTTGTTTGACATCGATGTTTAATTCTAACCTATAATACCATGTAAACACATAAACACTAATTTAAAAAGCAGTACAATTTATGAGACAAAAAAAAATCATTACTACAACGTTAAAATTGACTGACCTCCTTGTCCATCTTTTGGATTGATTATTTGCGTTTACTGACCCCTTTGTCCACCTTTTCAAGTAATAATTTGCGTTTACATTTACCACCCATTTCAAATGAAAAATAATCAACTGAGTTCTTCACACTTCATGAATGCAGGAAAGACACATTGGAGTAAGAAAATATTTTCTTTATAGTCAATGGCATAATATGATTTCAAAGGCATCCAAAAAAGGGCCAACATGGAAAAAAATAGCCCTATAGTGGCTTACTTAACTTAGTTAACGTAAGAATAAATGTCAGTGGCATCATTTCAGGGGCAACATGAACCAAAAAAATAATAGATTTACTTAACCCTAACCTCTTAAACCAACATTTGAAACAAAAAACCAACTTCGTCTTTGCCTTTTACAAAAAACAAATGACAAAAAACACTCCAAAATAATTCAAATCTGTCATCACGCACCTCTTCGAAGAAGCGACACTATTAAACTTTCTCTAACGAACTAAAGGAATGAAGGACAACCACAACCCTTACGCCACTACAAAGACATCGAAAATTCCGCCTCTAGTTGCCAATGAATAGGGAGGCGCAACCGTCGGAGCTTTCGGCCAATGGGTTCACCCACATGGTTGGAATAGATACAAAGGTTGGTTGTAGAATATGGGTTTGTTGAAGAAGATAGGTTTAGAGAAGAAGAGCGATTGAAGATGATGAAGAGAGGTTGAAGATGATGCTCCCACGCTTTCTTCATCACTTCTTCGAAGACTGAATTAAAAAACTTTTTGCTTTTTGCTTGCCACTAGGGATATCAACGGGGCATGTAGGGTATAAGTAGTAGCTCCCATGTACTCTACCCGCTGGATATTAACAAAAATATTTAGCAAACAAATATTTTAAGCATAAATTCAAATAAAATAAAATACATCACTATCATAAATTTCAAATAAAGTTCAAATAAATTCAAATTCATACAAGTCCAAATAATTATAAAAGTAAATATAAAATTATGTTTAACACAACAAAAATTCTTTAATTAGTGTATGAATCAATAAGTCCACTTTCTCCAATAGATTCTTGAAAAATAAACAAATAAAAAATCACTAACAATTGATATTTTCGTTTATTTTTGATTAAAATACTCCCTTGGTCTATATTTTTGAACAAAAACGTGGACCAATGGAGTATTTTAACCTTTATTTTTTAATGAAATATTAAAGAAATTACTAACTTCATCAATGTCCACATCTTACAATATTGTATAAAGTTTCATGTTGTTCAGTTTCAATCTAGAAGAGCCTGAAAACATAACAATTTCATTAACAATTTCTAACAATTTTAAGACCCGAGAAAAATTAGAATAAAGGGAAACATATAGAAAAATTGATAGCTTGTTTGAGATTGTGAATTTATTTAATTAAGTATTTTATTTAATTTTGATATATGATGAAATAATTAATTGATTGATTTAAGTTAAGTGTTGTTTATTTATTTTTATTATTTAATTAATTATGAAATTTTGGGATAATTATTTAAGTGATTTAAGTTGTGGTTTTATTTATTTATTTATTTATATTATGAGGAAGATATGTGTTTTTAGATTTTTAGTGTGCAAAATAGCATGACTAAACATTTAGCCGAGTGGATAAAGTGAATGGTTGGCATTGGAGAGGGGCAGGTTTGAAACTTGGATGGCCAAAAATGTATTTTATGTACTTGTTATGTTTTTCTTTCTCATTTAAGTTGTGGGGCTTGCTTATTTTCAATTAGTTTTCTCTCTCTTCTTTTATGTTAGGTTCCATAGTTCCTTTTATTTTTCTCTTTTTCGTTACCCACATCCTACAATACCTTTTTCTTTCATAATTTAAAGGTTAGGATTATTGGTTTTTAAGCATATTGCTGCCACATTATAGATAGAAAATAAAAAATGGCCAAATATTATATTTTAAAAATGCATGTATAAAAACTAAAGAAAATTATGTATGTTTTTTTTAAATCTACAAAAACCTAAAACTGTGAACGGTCTAGATGAGGGTTTTAGGAGACATGCTGCAAGGGAGAGAGAAGAGGGTGAGATGAGGAAACCAAGAGGGAGACACGAAGGGTTACGAGTAGGAAACAAAAGTTGGAGGACTACTATACGAGGTAGGGGAAGCTTAACTCTTTCTCTATTCTCTTTTAAACGTTTAATGCTTGAATGTTGTGCTTCATATATCGTATGAGATGCTGGGTTACGTGTTTATGGTTAGATGAGTTACAACTTTTGCGGTTTGGGTTGGAGTACATAAACACATTGTATCATGGCCTATTTAGTGGACTGCACGTTTTTTAGCATTGCATCAGGTTTCATAGATGAGTTACGTTTTCTAGTGTTTTTATCTTTACTTATCTTTTATTACGATAATATGAAAAAGTCAAATTTTCAAATTATCTAATAAAATCTAAGTAAAGAGGGGCAGCTGTCAACACCCAATTTCGTCTGGGTGAATAAATTTATTTTCGAAAAAAATAATAAAAAAAGGGTTTTTTAGTTAATGGAAAAAAAATGTGAAACAAAATTTTTTTCAAAAAGATCTTCAAACATCAACTTCAGAAAAAAAAAAGAAAAAAGAGAGAAAAAAAAGAAGAGAAAAAAGGGAAAGAGCCCAATTTGTTATTAATTTTCATGAGCCCAATAACTCAAATATTTTCTACTTTTGTTCCTAATAGAGAAATTAATTATATAATAATAATTAGAAGCAATATCTCTTCAAATGGTAAAAATCAATATTATTAATTAGGATTAATTTTGTGCTCTGATTTGTTATTGATGATGATTGATTTTGTGCTCTGATTTGCTGCGATTTGATACTCATAATTTGCTACTATCATGACCAATTCCTTCCTTATATTGTTCGTTACAATTAAGGCTGAGATTGCATTGACATTGCAAGTTCTGAATATAAATACGCACTCTGTCATACGGAAAGGACCCTGAAAAAAAGATTCTCTACACTACTCTAATTCTTTTCCATCACCATTCCCACATACACACCTCCTTTTTTATCTCTCTTAAAAAAACATATTGAAGGAGGTAGAAAAAAAAAACATTCTTTACACTCTCTCTTCCTCTCATTACCACCCACATAGACACCTCTCATCTTTATCTCTATTGAAAAAACAAACACAAATTAGAAAAGGAAGCAAAAACAAAAAAGAAAAGAGAAAAGGTGGAGAGATATTGAAATTTGTTTTAAGGTACGTCACTCTCAATTCTTTCAGCTTTTGATTTAGACTTTTGTTTTTTCTAAAAATATATACAAATGATCCAAAAATAAAATATAACTTTCTTTGTTTACTCTTTTATATCTATTTGGTTGCTCACGTCGCAATGACATCCATAACTACTCTAAAATAACTTTAAAAAATATTAAAAATTTATAAATGATTAAAAAATAAAAAATAAAAGATTAGAAAAAAATTTTTATTTGAAGTGTCTATCCGGCCGCTCGGGTCGCATGACACCAATTTAAAAATAATAATAAAATTTAAATAAAAAGATTTTTAAAATTATAAAACAAATTAAATCATTTTCAAATAATTTTCCAAATAGATTTTTCAAAAAGAACTACGTAACCCTGATTCTCCATTCACATGGAGATACGTAGGAGCGAGGATTAATCCTCGTCGGGC
>Ga0214544_1011086_pt1 | contig 12745 bp, 12 predicted proteins | sample CNSS3metaG_FD_160074 | JGI IMG/M metagenome (GOLD analysis project Ga0214544, IMG submission 160074) | Root nodule microbial communities from cowpea collected in UCLA plant growth center, Los Angeles, California, USA - CNSS3 | ecosystem: Host-associated > Plants > Roots > Nodule | place: USA...
ATGATTTACACTTTCAGCAGAAAAATAAAATTGAGGTTTTTGTTGACAACCAAGCAGCAATTGCAATTGCAAATAATCCAGTATGTCATGGGAAAACAAAACATTTCAACATCAAGCTCTATTTTTTGAGGGAGATGCAACAAAATGGAGAAGTGAACTTAGTTTACTGCAAGTCTGAAGATCAGTTGACTGACATGTTTACAAAGCCTTTGCCTTTCAACAAATTTGAATTATTGAGGAAAAGAATTGGAGTGTGCAACAGTTCCTAAAGCAAGGAGGAGTGTTAAATATCTGCTTTTTGTAACTGCAGATCGTTGTTTAATTTTTTAATTAATTAATAGGTCTTCCTAAACTTTAGGTGCAAGTATGTCTATTATTCACGTTCCCTGAAATCATGCTTATGTGGTTACTCTCAGTTTTATTTTTTTATTATAAATGTATTGCTGCTACGTTGAATAAAACAAGCCATTTCTTCATATCAATCTCATAATACTGTACACTTTACCTGGTTCTGTTTTTTTCTTCTCCCGATTAAATTATTTCCCTTTCAACTCCAACACTTTATTGTTGAAATTCCTTGTTTGCTTACTTGTTAAATTGATGTCCTCCTTCGTTAATACTTGTGATATAAGGATGCTTTGGAGGTATTCTATGCCATGTTTGTCTGATTTTTCTCTCACGTTTTCAAGAAAACACAAACTATCAAAATTGGCAACAAAATTATGAAGTAAAAAGATTGGTAAGGCGGTGTACCCGTCTTTGAAATGATAACCAGACAAGTCAGCAACTTGACGGAGAGCCATCTTCCATTTCTGCAACTTCTCCTTATCTTTGAACCATTTCTGTTGCTTGGTCAATGCTTCTCCATAACTCCCTTTCTGGTGTTTCACATCTGAAGGGCCCACCTTATAAAATACGGGTATAACAAGTAACCCGTTATCTACGATGAACATGGTCAAAAGAAAAAGAAAAAGGAAGATGTCTTCTTATCTTTGTCTAAATTATCTGTAAAACTAGAAGTCGGAGATAAAATAAATATTAAAAATGATTTTGCTAAAAGAACTAATGTTTCAAAAACCGAGTTTATTCTAAAATGTACTAAAAAAGATCAACAATGGTTTATATTAATTTTAATAATTTAATTAGTTAAAAGTAATATTACTCTCATCTTAACTCTACTTGTCTTTCGACACTTCTTCTCCATCTCATGGTCACTCGCTTAAATATATTCTCTCGTAATTGGTAATTGGGAGATCAGTACAGACATCACCAAGGAGAACACCAATGAGATTTTCTGTTGCGCCTTCTTCGAATTTATTGCTTTTATTTTTTTTTTTTTTTTTTGTGTTTTGGAATTTGTTGATTTGGTGAATCTGGACAATTAGTGGTTCTATTCGAATAGGCACAATCGAAGCAGTTCGGTCCTTGTTCGTTGAAGCAGTGAATGGAGATTGATTGGAACAGTGTGTTGTTATCGTTTCGCCTATCTTGTGATTCAATTTCCGGCGGTTCTGGAAATTTTCGGTGTGAATGTAATCTGCACTAGCAATCATTGCGTTCGTGACATATTTCTTGTGGAGGAAGCTGAATTTTGAGCAAATATGGATCCTTTTGCCTTATGTTTTACTGTGGTGCCATTTGTTCCCAATCTGTCCAGGTGAAGGAGATCACTTCATATATATTTCATCACATTTATTGATAAGGTATGCACTCCTGGTCATTTACTACATGGAAAAGCTTCTTCCCAAACGCCAAAATGTTTTATTTATTCGATAGTCTTTGATTTTAGATAAAAGTATTTAATTTCAACTTTTTTTCTTGATATAAATGTTAATTAATGTTTTAAAAATTGAACATATATGTTGTACAAAGTTGACAAAGTATATATAAATAAAAACAAATAAATTAATTAGAAGTTATTTTTTTATGGAAACCTTCATGCTAAAATTAAATCTAAATTTGATTATTTCATTTTATGAAAATTTTATTAGTTACTCATACAATAGTTTTATAAATTAATTTAATTTTTCGCTTATGGATCTTATTTTTCTAGCAAATTTAAAACCATTCCATATGATGAGAGTTTAACTTTTGTAATGTCATTCAAAAATTTAAATAAGTCAATTCCACGTATCAAGGTATGTTCCCAAAGAAAAGTTAAGAGGTTCACAATTTGGTTGATTAGAAAAGTTAATAATTTAGATAACTAGATAGAAAAAAAAAACGCTTAAAACCAGAAAGATTGAAAGCACGAAGTCATGAAGGATTTTGAAAATATATGTTTTACAATGTAAAGCCAAATAGAGTTGTGATGAGAGTTGTAAATAAAATGAGAGCTAACATAAAGCGAAAGAAGAAAAGAAGAAAAGCTATAAAGGATAATCGTATCTTATGTCCTCCATGCTCCTCCTTTCCGTTTTGACTACATGGATTCCCATTCCTTTAATGAGTGAGGTATCAAACATACCTTGATACGTAACCTCCACATGCTTCCACTCTTCTTCTAAAGGCATTTCCATCAGATCATCTTGGAAAGGTAACACTCGTAGATCAAAGAGGTACACATGATCCAATTCCACAATCCCCTCTTCTCTCTTCAAATAATAACTATAATCATAAGAGCCTCGAAGTAGGCCATTGATTAACACCATTGGTTTAACTAGTTCTGCATATTCAGGCTGCTGTAAAGATAAAATAAGAAGACAAACAACTTTTGCGGGAAATTTATTACGAAACCAGAAAGAAATTGAAGGTCCCCGACTTTGTTTATCGAACCATCTTGGGATACTTCCTCCTGGAAAGATAAAATCAGTCTCTCTAGCCTCGTGAAGTTGCTGCTAGTCACAATTCATCAACAATTCAGCAAATCAACAATATATTATCAAACCAAATTCATTAAAAACAAGACAAAAACCTGATTTAAGAACATGCTTGAACTCGAGGAAGTCAATGATCTACAGTCTTTCGCCCTGAACTTTCTCAACTTTGGTGGAATCCCTCTAATTTCCTGTAGATACTTGCAATAACTCACATCAAGATCATCCAGGTGCTGAAATTCTTTGATGCACTCAGGAAGGAATGTGATATTAGTTCCCGATAGGTTTAAAGACGTCACTGTGGTCAACTGCGTGAAATCTGCTGAAAAAATATCATCATTCAGGTCGCAATACATAACCCCAAACGAACGTAGATTTGAAGATATCGTTGAGCCCACTTCTTCGCCATCTTTTGAATTTATCCATTTCCACTCCTTGCATTCAAAAACTCTAAAATGGGTCAATGCAGACGTCAAGATATTGCTATTTAACCGAAGAAAATGACATCCTGTCATTTCTAAGTATCGGAGTCCTGTAAGATTTTGAAATGAAACCGGCAACTCTTTTATCATGGGAAGTCTAACCAAACGAAGTTTCTTTATTTTTCCCGTCTTTCCTAAGATTTCTGGAAAATTCTCAAGACTAAAACAGTCTGAAAGTTCTAGTTCTTCAAGAGAAGGCAAGTTGAGAGGTGGAAATCTCTTAAGCTCCGCGCACTCTTCCGCAATCAATATTTTAAGTTTAGTCAGAAAACCAACTGAGTCGTCTACTGCAATTAAACTCGCACATTCTTTAAAAGAAAGCTTTTCCAAATTTGGGAGATGAGATACGTCAGGTATCTGTGTTAAAAGATTGCAGTAGTCAAAATTCAATTCGGTTAGATTCTCGAACTTCTGCAAAGAAAACAATGAGAACAAGAGATAAGAACATAATGAATAACTTGGAAGTGTATTTACAAATTTGATTTTCTGACACAAATGAGGTTATTGCCTTTTTTAAATACAACTTCAATAAGAAGTCGTATCACTACGACTTCAGGAAATTGAACAAACTTCGATAGAGATTCAGTTCGTATTCAAGTGATACGACGTCTTATTGCTGAAGTCGTCCGAGATGACTTCTCCTAACTGTACTTTTTTAAAAAGTTGCCTATTTTCGTAGGGAATTATCTCATTTGTGTAAGAAAGCCTACAAATTTACGAGATGAGGAATATATTCCGTAAACTTGCCTTTGATGAGCCAGGGAATTTAAAGGACGTAAAATCACTATCAGGTAACTTGCATATCAAAAGTTTGTTCGGATCAAAATTCGATGGAAAACAATTTGAAGGGTATCCATGCCATTCCAATACTCTCAAACTTTCTGGAAAACAATTGGGACCTCCAGAAATTTTGCAATTTCTAATAATAAGTGCTTTAAGGTTTTTCATATTTCCAAAGGCGTTTCCATTCCAATCCAGTGTTTCTACTTCCTTATATATCGAGATATCAAGACATAGAATCTCAATCATGCTAGTTTCCTGTTAATGCAAAGAAGCACACATATCAAGTAGTTTTGTGTAACAAATCCAGAGAAATTGCAAATCATCTAGACAAAAATAACTAGGATAGAGATATATGATTAAAAAGAAACATATATCAATTTGAGAAACAAAACCAATCATCCATGAGTCTCACTTACTGTGTTCTCCTTTAAAACTTGAATTATAACTTTAGGTAACGATATTCTCCTGCGCTTCCCTGACCCTTCAGGTGATTCTTGCTGGTCAATTTGTCTACCCATCTCCTCAATCAGGTCGTGTATTTCAACTGTACTCCACCAACCAATCTTTATGAGAGATTTGTCAACCAACACACTAATATGATGTTTCATGCAGTCATCATAAATAGCACCAAGAATATCTTCCACCTCTCTTAATGCATATCCTTTGAAGCAACAAGCTATGTCAAGAAAAACACTCTTCTCTTCTCTCTCCAGACCCTCAAAGCTTACTTTAAGTATCTCTAAGATTTGATTGTTAGGAATTCTTTTATATTGATTGATAGCAGATTTCCATTTTTCTACACTTTTTCCAGCCAAGTTAGAACCTATTACTTCCAAAGCCAATGGAAGGCCAGAAGCATAAGTTACTGCATGATTCAAGACCTCCACGTAACTTGCATCAACCTGTTCCGTTTTGAAAGCTTTCCTTGTAAGCAACTGAAGAGCATCATCTTTGTTCAATGGATTGACCTCATATGTTTCTTTGACATGATGAGATGCAAGCGGTTGTGTATCTCGAGTTGTGATGACGACCCTGCTGCCAGGACCAAACCAATCTGGGCTTCCAGCCAGTGCCTGTAACTGCTCGCACGTGTCAACATCATCAAGAATCAAGAGAACCTTCTTTCGCTGCAACCTTCGTTGTATCATTGAAATTCCTTCGTGCTTACTTGCTAACTTGATGTCCTTCTCTCCAAGTGTTTTTGAGAGAAGAATGCTTTGGAGGTGTTCCAGCCCATCCTTGTTTGATTTCTCTCGCACGTTTCCAAGAAAACAAGAACAATCAAAACAGCCAGCAATCAAATTATAAAGTGCTAAAGCGAGTGTTGTTTTTCCAACACCGCCCATTCCATGGATCCCTATCATGTGGAATCCATCACCACATTCAACATTTAGAAGCTTCCTTAGTCGAAGCACTTGTGGGCCTAGTCCAACAGTGTAATCCGCATGTAAACGAGCAGGATTAATCTTTTGGCAGACCTGGTCCACTACACTCCCAATAAACTTGTATTCGTACCCATCACTATTTCAAACAAAAAGGTTTAGTGAAACTAAAATTGTTATGAAATCAGAAAACGTTAAAGAGCTGTAACACCAAAATAAAACAGACAAAATAAATACCAGTACCAGTCCTTTTTACTTTATCACTACCTTACTGTTCCCACAAAAAGGTTTATCATTAAATCGAATCTGACAAGACAAAGGAAACAGAAAATAAAATCCTAAAAGTATTTAGAAAAGTCCCAGTCAAATATTGAGGCATTTTGTCCATGTCTTAATACTTGAAATTTGTATGGTCAAGGTTACCACGAATTTTAACGTTAAATCATAAGAGAGGTAAAACATAATCCAAGAAAAATTGTGAAGTAAAAAGATTCGTAAGGTGGTGTACCAGTCTTTGAAATGATAGCCAGACAAATCAGCAACTTGACGCAGAGCCATCTTCCATTTCTGCACCTTCTCCACATCTTCAAACCTTCTCTGACGCTTTGTCAATGCTTCTCCATAACTCTCTTTCTGGTGTCTCACGTCTGAAGGATCCACCTTATAAAATACTGGTATAACAAGTAGTCCTTTATTGTTGCAGTCAAGGATGACTACAAGTTCATCCAAGCAGAAGGAGGAAGAAGCATAGTTCTTAGAGAGCACAACGATGGCAATCCTAGACTCTTCAATTGCCTTCGCAAGTGCTGGTGTGATTTCCTCTCCACTCTGAAGATCCTCATCATCGATGAAAGTGTGAATTCCTCTGTCACACAGAGCTTTGTAGAGATTGCCGGTGAAACCATGACGCGTGTCTTCCCCTCTAAAGCTGAGGAACACATCATATGTGAATGCAGGGGAATTTTGAATCGCCATTGGAACAAAATTTAGAGTGATAATGGTGTGAGCGTGTTGGACCTGTAAGTGGAATCAAATGAAACTTGGTATAAATATGAAATTGGAAGAGGAAATAAAGTAGAGTGAAGTAGCAAACAGCAATTAGCGTGGGTTCCTGTTGTACGTTAAAGAGTAGTCAACACAATAATGCTCAACTTATGGTCATGTTATAAAGATAATATACTATAAACTCACATAATTAACCAAGTTGGTTGCTTTACTTCATTTTCACTCTGTTAATTCTATCTATCCAAATCGTTCAGTTTAAATTTATTTGTTTGATTAATTTAATTTTTTAATCCACATTTGTTCATAATGGTTTTAAAATATTTTTTTTGCACTATCTCTTACTTATATATAGAATAACAGTTTTTTTGTCACATTTATTACTTACTATTGGTTTTTTAGTTTTGTTCTCAATCTTAATTTTTCTTTTCTTTTTACTTTCGTACTATAAAAATATTACACATTTATTTTGACACTGTTTGTAATTACTTTTCTATCAATTTAAAACTCAATCTACCGAATAATATTTTAGAAAATAAAAAATAGTTTATCTCGACTATAAATATGGGTATATAGTACTAATCAATTTCGACTACGGCAAGTACACGTTAAACAGAGTTGTTTCTGTAATCAATTTCCATCTTTGTCGGTGAGAAAACAGAGTTGTTGAATAAAAATGTTGAATTCGACTACGGCAAGTACACGTTAAACAAATAGCAGGACCACTGAAGCTTGAGTCCATGTTCATGCTAACATATAATCATTTTTCAAACTTGGACAAACTAAAGTAAGATTTAATAAATGCCTCTTGTCATTGCTTGTAAACTTTGTGTGGAACTTTGTCCACTCTTTTTTATGAAATACTAGAATGTGATTCAAATACCATATGAATTACGGCTTATTATTTGAATTTGTTTTAGTGAGTCTTCTACAAGTAACTCTTGAGTCTTTGTTCGGTGAATAACAAGATTTCATTTCTCTCTTTCACTTTTCTCTTCTCTCTCGTGTGCTATCTTATTGTTCTAACACTTTTTATGCTTTATACAAATTAAAAATACAATATACGTCCTATATAAAGTCCTTTTATATGAGTACAAAATCACCACTCTTGCTAACCTTTGTAATACGTTACTAAAATAAGTTACTAACAATTGGCATCAGAAAGCATTATTGTTGAGGGCCTTAAGAGTGGAGAGAAAATACACCAGTACTTGTGAAGAAAAGTCCAAGATTGCCATTAATGTGCTCTCTACAAACCATGTTTCTTCTTTTTGTTTAGATGAACTTTCAATCATTCTTGATTCTCTACTTTTATGTTGGTGTAAGGATCATCATATCCAATATCCTCCATGATGATGTTTTTGTCTTTCACTACATGGACTCCCATAGATTTAATCACTGAGGTCTCAAACACACCCTCATAGGTAACCTCCACATGCTTCCATTCCTTTTCTAAACCCGCGTCCATCAGAGCACCATGGGAAAGAAACCTCCGCAGATCAAAGAGATTCGTGTAATCCGATTCCAACATCTCCACTTTTGTTTTCATAGGATTAGAAAGACATTTTCCAACTTTTCCATTGATGAACACCATGGGTGTAACAAACATGAAAGAGCACATTACAGGTGCAATAAGAAGACAAAGAACTTTGGCAGGGAATTTATTTCGAAACCAGAAAGAGATCAAAGGTCCATTGCTTTGTTTGTCCAACCACTCTGGAATTCTTCATCCTGGAAATATAAACTCAGTCCCTCCCACCTCGTGAAGTTGCTGCTGATCACAATTCACCAACAATTCATTAGATGAACAATATATTATCAAATCAAACTCATTAAAAACAAGACAAAACCTGATTTAACAGCATGCTTGAACCCAATGAAGACAAATTGGTGGAAGCCCTCTAATTTCATGTAGATTCTTGCAGTAACTCACATCAAGAGCATTCAGGTGGTGAAATTCTTTCATGCATTCAGGAAGGAATGTGACATTACCGTTAACCAGTCGTAACTGTCTTACTTGAGCCAACTGAGTGAAACCTGCTGAAAAATATTCATAGTGGTGATGCAACTGACAGAAAAAGCACCTCAGGACAAGTTTTCCTGCTGTCCAGATCTCCAATATCTTGGAGTTCAAAGAAGCAAACGGTGGTCGCCCTCTCCACTTGTGAAGTAGAATACATTGCTGCGTGCTCTGCAGCTTGCCAGGCACTATGGCTCACGGCCTTACTCAAAGAATTGAAGATGTTTAATGATGACACTGTAGAATTACTAGTGGATAGCAAATCAGCTATTGATCTAGCCAAAAACCCAGTGTCTCACGGAAGAAGCAAGCATATCGACACTAAATACCATTTTTTGCGAGATCAAGTTAGCAGGGGAGGTTGGTTCTCAAGTGGGTAACCAAAGTCCCACATCGAGTAATATGAAGAAGAGAGCAGCAGAAAAATACTATAAAAGTAAAGAGTTGGTTTTAGAGTTGTCATCACAACTCAATATGTCTCTTGGGTGTATAAGGGGTTTGGGTAGTTGTGTGTGATTGGAAGGTTTGCAATTTTTGCCAGAAAAATTGCACTATGAAGGGTTTACAATTTTGATCCACAAAAATTGTACTATGAAGGGTTTGCAGTTGTTGAGTGGTTGTGGATGCAGGCCTTGAGGTGCCGAACCACGTTAAATTTTCTGTGTGCTTAATCAAATTGAAGCATTGCAGGACTGAACTTCAATTAGCTGATGTCATGACTAAAGCTTTGAAGCACGAGAGGTTCATTGAGATGAGAACATCCCTGAATGTTCTTGATTTCCATTTGTAAAAGTTTTTTTAATCAGAGAAGGGTGTTAGGTTGTGATTTAAAAATCTGTTTTAGTTTGTTCGGTGCTGACTTGTATATAAGTCATTCTTTACATTCAGTTGTGCATTGCTCACCATTAGTGTGATTAGACATTTTCACTTTGTCTAAATAAAAATATTCTCAGAGCAGCTTTCTTTTAGCGGTGCCTCTCTGTTCCAACAGCAAGAACCCCAAAACGATTGTACATTTGAAGATACTGTTGAGCCCACATCTTCTTCACCCTCTTTTGATTTTACCCATTTCCACTCCTTGCAAGTAAGAACGTAGAGCCTAGTCAGTTCAGGCATCAAGATATTGCCACTTAAGTGAACAAAATCACAGTTCAAGTCTAACTCTTGCAGTCCAGTAAGATTTTGAAATGAATCTGGTAATTCTTTGATAGGAAGTTTAAGCAAACTAAGTTTCCTTATGTTTCCCATCTTTCCCAATATTTCTGGAAAATTCTCAAGACTGAAACAATACGAAAGTTCTAGTCTTTCAAGAGAAGTCAAGTTGAGAGGCGGAAATCTTCGTAGCTTCTCGCATCTTTCAGCAATTAGTATTTTGAGTTAGTCAGAAAACCAACAGAGTTGTGAACTGAAACTAAACTCTCACACCATTTAAATGAAAGTTTCTCCAAGTTTGGCAGATTAGATATGTCATGTATCCGTGTTAAATGTTTGTAGTAGTCAAATTTCAAGACGGTTAGATTCTCAATCTGCAGAAAAAATAATAAGGAAAAAAAATAAGAATCAATGAATAAATTTAAATGCATTTATCAATTAACAATATCAGGAAAATATATTCTTTAAATTTGCCTTTGATGAGCCATGGAATTCAAATGATGTAAAGCAACTGTCAGGTAATTTGCATATGACAAGTTTGTTGGGATAAAAATCATATGGTAAACAAGGTGAAGGATATCTGCACCATTCCAGTACTGTCAACTTATTTGGAAGATATTTGGTACCTTTGGAAAATTTACAATTTCTAATAATAAGTATTTTGAGGTTTTCCATGTCCAGGAAGGCCATTCCATTCCATTCCACCACTTCTCCTCTGTCAGATGGGGAGAGATCCAGACATACCATTTCAATCTCACCTGTTCCCTGTTATTCCACAAGACAAATCAACCATAATATATATGTCAGACTTCAATATAAAGTTAAAGAAAAAAAACACAAGTACAACATGACCATATGATAGACAAAAAAGGCGAATCAAGAAGAGAAACCTAACCATTCACGAGTCTCACTCACCTTGTTGCATTTTAGAACTTGGATTATATCTTTCGGTAACCATAATCTCTTGCGCTTCCCTGGTTCTTTCGGTGATTCTTTCTGGTCAATTTGTCTACCCATGTCCTTAATCAAGTCGTGCAATTCAACTGTTCCACCCCGACTAACCTTTATGAGAGATTTTTCAACCAACACCCCGATATGATGTTTCATGCAGTCATCATAAAGAGCTCGAAGCATAATCTCAACCTCTGTCAATTTATATCCTTTGAAGCAACAAGCAATGTCAAGAAAAACACTTTTCTCTTCTTCCTCCAAAGCATCGAAACTTACTTTAAGAATCTCTAGGATTTGATTGTTAGGAATTCTTTTATATTGGTTGATAGCAGATTTCCACTCTTCCACACTTTTTGCAAACAGGTTGGAACCAATTACTTCCAAAGCCAATGGAAGGCCAGAAGCATAAATTACCACTTCATTTAAGACCTCCACGTAACGAGGATCAACATGTTCCGTTTTGAAAGCTTTCCATGTAAGCAACTAAAGAGCATCATCTTTATTCAATGTCTTGACCTCATATGTTGTTTTGACCTGATGAGATGCAAGCAGATGTATATCTCGAGTTGTGATGATGACCCTGCTGCCGGGACCAAACCAATCAGGGCTTCCAGCGAGTGTCTGTAGCTGCTCGTACTTGTCAACATTATCAAGAATCAAGAGAACCTTTTTTCGCTGCAACCTTTGTTGTATCATTGAAATTCCTTCATGTGCTTCTCTTCAAGTGTTTTTGAAAGAAGGATGGTCTGGAGGTGTTTTAACCCATGTTTATTTGATTCTTCTCTTACATTTTGAAGAAAGCATAAACAATCAAAATCATCAGCAATCAAATTATACACTGCTACAGAAAGTGTTGTTTTTCCTAACCCACCCATTCCATGGATCCCTATCATGTGAACATCATCAGATCCAACATCCAAAAGTTCCTTGACTTTCAGCACCTGTGACAGTAGGCCAACTGGGTAATCCGCAAGGATTTTAGAGGTAGATTTAAATCAACCTTTTTCCCTTATTTATCTTGCTCCAAATTTCACATTAACTTTACAAGATTTTATAAATCACATAAACTTAGAAGTACAAACGATAGGTTTTGGACCCGATTGGATGGGTGAAAATCTACATTTAGACATAACCTTGATAGGAAGAATAAGTAACCATATTTCTTCCATGTATAGAATAAACACTAGACCATTAGAAGAAGCCATTAGCTCTTATGGTACACAATTCTTACCAGCCCAAGCCTTCACAAGAAGAAACGAAGGACATTTATGGCAAACACATTTACCCAGAGAAGAAAATAACCCAATTACAACCCCTTCATCTGCTATATTACACAACAGGTCTAGAGGACTTAGTCTAAGTTTTGTAGATTACACAAATGTACCACAAATTAACTTAGAACAAGATAGGTTAATTGAAAATAGGTATAGCACTTCAGCCATCCCTGACAATGAACACATTTCCATGATGAATATCATACAATACGAAGATGATGAAAATGATGAAATGACTGATGAAGAATGGAATCATCATCAGACAATTATAGCCATGTATAGACAAGGATCCTTGGATCCCTATACAAACACAAATATTGAAAATATTCATGACGAAACAGACTATATCATAAATGAATTTCTTGATAGTCTGCATTTAGAAGAAGAAGATAATTCTTCAGTAAAATCAGAACCTCTATCTGCAATAGGTCTTATCAATGAAAGTATAGGATCAGTAAACCCCAACAGTTACCAACTGGAACATGTTGGTACACAAAGTTATTCTACTGGATTCATACCAAGAGAATCCCCAACAAATGTCACTTTTACGGACAATCAATATACAACACATGGAAAGAGACTTCCAATAGAACCAAACTTCTCATTGCCTAACCTTTTATTAAACATAGGAGGAATTGACCCTCAATTACTACCAACATACATAGAACAATGGACTGCTACCGTAATTCTTGATTATGGTATCCATTACGAAAAAGAAGTCCAGTCTTCACAAGACATGATTGCCAAAGGCGAAACCTCACTAGTGCAGAATTTCCTTTTTACCTCGCCTTATATGCCTCGGTTGGCCAGGAACCGAAGCATATAATGGCGCGGTGGCATTTTTGCAATTTCAGCCAAGTTTTATGCCTCGGTTCAGCTAACA
>Ga0214544_1011088_pt1 | contig 12742 bp, 9 predicted proteins | sample CNSS3metaG_FD_160074 | JGI IMG/M metagenome (GOLD analysis project Ga0214544, IMG submission 160074) | Root nodule microbial communities from cowpea collected in UCLA plant growth center, Los Angeles, California, USA - CNSS3 | ecosystem: Host-associated > Plants > Roots > Nodule | place: USA...
GACTTAACGGCAAGGGCAAACGTGAGACGTTTCAACAAAAAAGGGGACCATTTTGAGACTTTTAAACATTTGGGTACCATTTTGAGATTTTGACTCCAAAATGGGGACCAAAGGCATAATTAAACCTAAAATAAACATCATTGATTTCTTCGTAATTAATAAAGAAAACGCGTGAAGGAGACAAATAATGAAAAATTATATTAGCAATTCTATCTATAACTTTCAAATCAATTAGTATTGAATTTTGATTTAATAAATAAAAATTTTTATTTGTGAATCAATTATAATTATTACAGACAATGGAATTGTTTCCATTAATAATTTTTTTTTACCAAATCAACAATATCGCCTAAAAAATATAACTTTTTAATTATTATTTTCAAAGATCAATTAGAAAAATAACAACCGAATAAACTAAAATTATCAAGGACAATGGAATGATTTTCATTAATATATTTTTCTTTTACCAAATCAACATTAATATCAATAATATTGAAAAAAACCTAAAAAGATATAATTTTTCAATTACTATTTTCAAAGATCAGTTAGAAAAATAACAACTGAAAAAATAATAGTAATCGTTGCATAATTATTTTAACCTCTGAAAACTGATCAGAAATCTTTATGTTGTCCCTCTCTCACCGATTTCTGTTTCTGGATGACTTCTCAAGGAAAAATTGTTAGCCGAACTCCTTCCTTCAAAACAAGTAATGCAAAGCAAGCAGTTAAGACAAAAGCAATCAACAATTTTCTAGAAACTTTATTTACAAAAGTGGTCTTACAAAATAAGTGTTTAAGTAAAATTTTAAGAATTAAGAAAACAAAATTAACAAAAAGAAAATAAGGGGTTGACTGAAGCATTAACAATTACAAATTAAAAAAGCAATTTAAATAGTAAGATAATAAAAATTAAATATTAACAATTAAAATTAACAATTTTAAATATAAAATTAAATGAAATATGAAATATATAAACAAAATGAAGATCAAATTATAAATCTGATCGATCCAAAAATAAGGTCAACAATACAATTTTCCAGAAACTTTATTTACAGAATCGGTCTTACAAAAAACTGTTTAAATAAAATTTTATGTCATTTTCAATTCATGGGTAGGAATTTAGTGTTACGAACTAACAAATTGACAATTAGCATTGTTTGGGATGTTGGGGCAAAGCACCTACGTCCAACACTCAAATTATCCTTTAGTCCTCGTGTTTGATGTTCTTCTTGGTTAGTCAATTCTTTCTCATGTTCATTGTCTTTTTCTTTTTTCTCCTTCGGTTCGGCTGATCAGGCGAATAGGATACATGTCTACAAGGCTTCGATGCTTAAATCAGTTCAAGGTCAATCGGCGGGTAGCAATAAATGTTGTAATAAATGTGAGTTAAAGGTTCTCACCCACTTACCTTGGGCCTCTATTTATAGTTTTTGGTATGGCCTGTGAGTAGGGTTTCTTAATCATGACTCAATTGTTTTTTAAAATTGATTACTGACTTGTATTATCTTAATTTACGTTTGACTTATTGATCTAGGTTTTGGTGTGGCCGCCCGACCGAAGGGTCGTGCGTCCTGTCGATTGTCCTCATAGATTAGGATGTCTTCACAGAGGTGGAGACAAAGTTCAACTGAAAATGAATGCATGGATCATTTGGTCGTGAGCCCCCTTAAAACATTCTGGAGAAATGGTCACATCAGCAGTCCAGGGGAAGGTTCGTCTATAGTGGGCGGCCTGCGGCCGCTCATCCTTTATCCACCCGACCGATAGTCCAGCGGTAGGACATACAATACAAGCATTATAGGTCACACATGCATCAAGTTAGAAATAATTTATTATATTTATTGTTGGTGACGATGGTCAAAGATGTCTGTAAAATGCTCCAAATATATAGAACATTGTTAAAAAATATAAAATTTAAAAATTAATGAAATGTTACTTAACTTTAAGATCTATAAATTTAAAAATAAGATGACACACATTTATGTTGAGATAACGGTCAAATATTTTAAAAGTGTTTCTAATGCTAGAAATATATAATTAATGCTTTAAAAAAATAACGTGTATAAAAGTAATGAAATGTTAAATATGTTAATTTTAATATATTAGTGAAATAATTCAAAAAAATTAAGTAATTTTATTACATTTATTGTAGCTGCCATCCATTTATGTTGATATCATTATAAAATCTAAACAATTGTTTTGTTATCCAACACATGGAGAATATGGAAATTAAGGAAATTGACAAAGCTAACGAAACACTGAGGCATATGAAGATTAAGGAATAAAAAATATATGACGTTAGAAATTAATCAAATATTACATATGTTAACATAATATATATATATATATATATAATTATAAATAAGTTTATTACATATTGTAGGTGAGACACGTTCATATTGACATAATGGTGAAATTGTAAAGATGTTTGTAAAACGCTCCAAATATACAATCAATGGTAAAAAATTGACGTTTATAAAAATGATAAATTGTTACATATATGTTAATCTTAATATATTAATTAAAATAATTAAAAAATAAAAAATAAGTTTATTGTATTTATTGTAGCTGACGTCCATTTCTCTTGATACAATTCTAAAATCTCAATCATTGTTTGGTTAGCCGACACATGTAAATAATTGACAACGTTATTCAAACACAACTATACTGAGATTGAGAAATAAAAAAATTACATGGATAATATTGTATCTCAAAGTAACAAGGATAATGATATCTATAACATGAAAATAAAATTAAAAATATGAAAAATAGATTATGCATGTGTAGTAAACATCCACCTAAGTCCGCATTTTGATCTTAAGAGTTTGGTGCGGATTTAATTGAAATGCAGACTTATTATAAAATTTTAAGAGTCATATTACAATATGAAATATTAGAGGTCAAATAATTAGTATGTAGAATATTATAAGTGTTGAAAATTTGTAGAGATTATAAAAATATGAGAGATATAAAATATATTGTTCCTGCGGATACAATAACAAAATATTAGGGAGCATAAATTGAATCTTACCCAATTGTCGGACCTTCTAAATGGATACTCCTCTAGTCTTCGGCTAGGATACGTCATCAAAGTGTAGGTAGATTAGACATTTTGAGGGCTACCCGCGAAAAAGGCTTTGAAGGTCAAGTCAACAAAAGCTTTCTCAAGTCAAATCACATATTAGTGGATTAATGAATTGCGTGCCTTTAATTGTTGGAGTCCACATGTATTTATAGAGTTATATATTAATTATTGTTGACCTTGTTTTATGGGTTGGGCCTTTCTTTACTGTGTTGGGCCACCGTTTGGGTTGTATGGGCCTGGTCCAAGCCCAAAGACCAAGTTTGTGAGTTGATGTCAGAAGTTTGCCTATTATCTAAGTTTGAAGTGGGCGGCCCATACTCATGCGTTATTTGAAGTATGCGGCTATAGTCGCTATGTATGCATTGTGTTTTTGTGTATTTAGCCAATATCTCTATTTTGTGCTATTATATGTTGGCAGTTAGGGCTCGGTGGATAGCAAAGTTGTCCTTATCCGCCTAGTATAGTACATATATAATAGATATAAAAGATATATATAAGAAGGAGAACCGATTATTTTATTTTATTAATATACTTACTCTCTTTGTGTGTGTATATATATATATATATATATATATATATATATATATATATAACAAAAATGTAATAGAATATAAAGTCAAACGACTTTTACATGATTTTTTTTAGATAAAAGTTACCAAATAATTGATCTAAGAATTTTTCCTCTCTAAATGCGAATTTAGACAGGATGTAGACTTAAATGGGTGCGGACTTAAGCGAATATTTACTGTAATCATAGGTTATCGAAAATGCAGAAAAATCACAAAAAAAAATAATCTTCAACATAAACCCTATTACAAAAACATGACATTTTAGAAGAAAGGAGAAATATAGTGAATTCATTTTTTGCTTACGAATTAAAAAAAAAATATGAAGCCTAAGAAATACTCTAACATTTATATAGAAATTATTGATATATAAATATTTGAAAAAAAATTTAAATAAAGTTGGATGTGAAATATAATTTTAAATAAATTTAGTTTTGTTAAAAATATCTATTTTAATAAAAATATCAATGTAACATTTATATAAAAGTTAAATGTGGTATCAATTTAGAGATGGATGAAATTGCTCCCGTTTAAAAAAAAAATATGACTTAATTGAAACAAAAAAAAAATACAAGGATTAAATTGAGACTTTTGACATGACGTTTATCTGGTCTTTTCCAAAAAATGAGTTGCTTTAACCCATTTATTACAAAAATGGATTAGTCTACTAATTAATCACATCGCATGGGCAGTTTACTAATAATTTGATTTCTCTTTATTTTTTTAACTTTTATATAATTTCTAAGGTTTTATATACTTTTTGTGAAAATAAATTTTTAATAATTGGATTAAAAATATTTTAAATAAAATTTTATTATTGTAATAATAAAATTTAAAATTTAAAATATTAAGTTTTAAATATCCAAATTTTAATAAAATTTTATATAAAATATTTTTAATTAAATTATTAAAAATAATTTTAAAAAAAAGTATATAAAACTTGAGAAATTATATAAAAGTTATACAAGAATAGAGAGAAGTCAAATCATTAGTAAACTGTCTCAATGTAATTAATTAGTAAATTGACCCATTTTTATAAGGCTTAAATAATCATTTGGTCCTAGTTTTCGTTCGGTTTTTTCAATTTGGTCCTACTTTTTTTTTTCTCAATTTGGTCCTTTTTGCTAACACTGTTAAAATAATTAACAGATTGTGAAGAGTAACTGCCACGTGTCATCTTGTAATTCTTTTAATTTTTAATTTTTTTATTTAAAAAAAATCTCCACGTGTCAAGCTCATATCATGTCATGTGTCATTTTGTGATTTTTTTAATTCTTTTTAATTTTTAATTTTTAATTGTTTTAATTCTAAAAAAATCACGTTTCAAGCTAATATTATGTCACATGTCAAGGTTAGTTTTTTATATTCAATTTGGTCCTAATATTCATTATTTTTTTCAATTTGGTCCTAATATTTTTTTTTTAAATTTAACATTTTTTGTTCCTCTCAAACTTGAAACAAAATTTAATTTGTATATAAATGTTATATGGATATTTTTATTAAAATTCATATTTTTATTAAATATTTCTAATTTCGAGTTAGAGTTGGTTTAAAATCGCCTCTTAAAAAAATTAAAAGTAGGAAATAACACCATTAATTTAAGTATTTTTAACCTCTTAAAATTTTAAATTAATGGTGTTATTGCCTACTTTAAAATTTTTCGTTTTAATTTTAAACCAACTCTAACTCTAAATTAAATTAAAAAAAATTAGGACCAAATTGAAAAAAAATTTACGAATATTAGGACCAAATTGAATATAAAAAATATACCCTGACACGTGGCATGATATTGGCTTGACACGTGGAATTTTTTTTAAATAAAATAATTTAAAAAAATTAAAAAATCACAAAATGACACATGGCATTATATGAGTTTGACACGTGGAATTTTTTTGAAATAAAAAATAATATTTAAAAAATAAAAAATAAAAAAAATAAAAAAATAAAAAGATCATAAAAATGACATGTGGTAGTTACTATTCACAATTCGTTAACTATTTTAACGGTGTTAGTGAAAAATACCAAATTGAATAAAATTGACGAATATTATGACCAAATTGAAAACAAAATAAAAAGTAGGATCAAATTGAAAAAACCGAACGAAAACTAAGATCAAGTCATTATTTAAGCCTTTTTATAAAACTAGTACAGAGACCCGTGCATACGTACGAGTTGTATTATTTTTTATTTTGTATATTAAAATAATAAAGTAGTGAAAATATTATGTAATGAAAAATCATGAAAAGTATGTTATTATTCAAGTAATGAAATAGTAAATTTAAGTGATATGATAATAATTTCAATTTTAAATATAATAAATAAAATTAATATTACAATATGGTGCAATTAATTGATTTTACGAAATAATTATAATAGTCTTTGACATGTGCGTGTACACATAGCTTTTTTGTTTATTTCAAATCTTTTTAGAATATTAATATAATTATTATTATATTTATTTAACCATCAAGAGTACTAATAATAAAAATATAAATTATAAGTTTTTAAGAGATTAAAATTTTATTTAGCAAAAGTATTTAGTATTAATAACATTTTTTATAATTACAAAAATTATATTAATAACAGGAATATGAATAGTAATAATAATAATAAAAATAATAATTTTACCAATAATAACAAACTAATGATAATAATAATAATAATATTTATGCCAAAAATATTAATATCAATGCTAATACTAAGGCTAATGTTAACGATAATAATATATACTATATATAAAGATATACATCAATAACAAAACAAATAAAAATGACAAGTAATTGAAATATGATCTTGTAACGAATATAAATAAGATATGTGTATAAATATAATAATAATAATAATAATACCATTATAATAATATCTCGTAGTGATAAAATAATAATAATAGTAATAATAATAACAATAAAATATATATATATATATATATATATATATAAAGAGATAAACATTTTTTGTGTCTTTTTTTTTTATAATTTTATCTTCTTAATTATTATTTGTTAAATTAAAATAATTCTTCATAATAAAAAAAATATTTGTCAGTTTTATCATATTACTAATTTTAATAACTATTTTTTAATTCAAATTATTACACATATATAGAGATAAAATGAACAACAAAACAAATAAAAAATGTAAGTGGTTGAGATATAATTCCATAATAAATAAAAGTAAAATGTGTGTCTAACTATAATAATAATAATAATAAGAATAATAATAATAATAATATAATATCGTGTAGTGATAAAAAAAATAATAATAATAATAGTAATAAAAATAATAATAGTAATAATAATAATAATAATAATAATAATACAACAACTACATATACAAAGAGATAAACATTTTTTGTGTCCTCTTTTGTTTTTACAATTTTATCCTCTTAATTATTATTTTTTAAATTTAAATAATTCTTCATAATAAAAATTATTTGTAAGTTTTATCATTTTACTAATTTTAATTTAGTAAATATTTTTTTCATTCAAATAATTACACATATATAAAGATAAAATGAACAACAAAACAAATAAAAAGTGCAAGTAATTGAGATATGATCTCTTAGTAAACAAAAGTAAAATGTGTATTTAACTATAATAATAATAAAAATAATAATGATAATAATAATACCTCTATAATAATATGACCATGATAATAATAATAATAATAATAATAATAATAATAATAATAATAATAACAATAATAATAATAATAATAATAATAATAATAATACAACTACATATATAAAGAGATAAACATCTTTGGTGTTCTTTTTTGTTTTTTCAATTTTATCCTCTTTATTATTATATTTTAAATTTAAATAATTAGTTACAATAAAAAATTATTTTTAAGTTTTATTATTTTACTAATTTTAGTAACTATTTTTTGAATTAAAATAATTGTTCAAATGTAAAGATAAATAAAAAAAATAAAAAATGACAAGTAATTGAAAAATAATAATAATAACTATTATAATAATAATAATAATAATAATTATTATTATTATTATAATAATTATAATTCTCGTTAGTAATAATAATAGTAATATAATAATAAAAATAATTATAGTTAATAATAATAATAATAATACTTTTAATTGATAGTAATAATGATCATAATAATTATATTTGATAATAATAATGATAATAAATAATTAAAATTAATAATAATTATAATTATAATTATAGTTAGAGTTGATAATAATAATTATAGTTATAATTAATAATAATACAAAAATAAAATAATTATTGTTTTTAATATTAATGATAATAATAATAAAAATTATATTTGTAATAATAATAATAATAAATTTAAAAATGATGAATAATAAAAATAATATTAATAAAACCTTTTAAAATGTCAAGTTTTTAAATTAGATATGATAGTAATTATAATAATAATAATATAATAATTATTAATAATTTACTACTATCACTACAAATAATATTTAATTAATAATTTAATTAATAATTATAAATAATAACTATTATATATTATTAATTATTATTATTGTAATAATACTAATATTGCTTATAATTTTACTACAATCACTACAAATAATATTTATAATAATATTATTAATAATTACAAATAATAATACTTATAAAATATTATAAATAATAATATCACTTATTATTATTATTATTATAACAATAATAATATAATAATTTTACTACTATCACTACAAATAACATTTATAATAATAATATTATTAATAATTACAGTTAATAATACTTATAAAAATATTACAAATAATAATGTTATTTATTATTATTGTAATAATACTAATATTGCATATAATTTTACTACTATTACTACTAATAATATTTATAATAATAATATTATTAATAATTACAAATAATAAAAATAAAAATATTACAAATACAATATAAGAAAATTGATAATGTAATAATTTTGATAGTATTTTCTTTTCTTAATATGTAATAGATTAATCAAAATGATCTATTTTTGTAAAAAGATCCACTTACTCCAATAGTAACATAATCTCTACCACATGGCAGGATCCCTGGTTTAATACATGACAATTTAAAAAAACAACAAAATAAATGAATAATAAAATAAAATAAAAAGAAAAAATGGAGTTGACACATAACATATTGATTAACGTTGTTAGTAGTGTACTAACAAAAATAACTAAATTATAAGTATTTTTAAAAATTAGAATTAAATTGAAATTAAAAAAAAATCTGATGACCTAACTAAAATATTTGAGAAAAAACGGGGACTAACCAAGATTGAAGCCTTTCTGCTATTAGGTTGGATAGAACTTTTGTTTTTTTTAACATTGTTTAAATTTTCTACTATTGGACAAACTTAAATCCCAATTTTTTGTGAGTTTTTTTTTTTTTTTTTTTTTTTTTTTTTTTTTTTTTTTTTTTTTTTTTTTTTTTTTTTTTTTTTTTTTTTTTTTGCATAAGTATGTTTTATAAACATTTATACATTTGCATTCTTTAATTTATTTACAATATGAAAAACCTGTTACCGCTTGTACCTATCTGTCTAAGTAAAACTATGTGGTGTGTCATGATACTTAAAATGTCGTTTTATAAAAGAAAAGAAAAAAAGTAAACAAACGATAGATGACAATTTTTACCTTTAACTGTGGTCATATTCCAACAAACAACGACGTCTAATCCATAATTGTTATTAATTGTGCAACCATGAATTTTGTTTTTTTAAATTTTTATAAGATAGTTGTCGTTAAATTACAATGACAGTTGAAGTCAAAACTATCGTTAATTTACTTCTAACGGTGAATTTTACCGATCATTGTACTAATTCGGTACAACGATATCTACATTAATAATGATTTGGAAATTGTTTTCAAAAACCTTTTCTAGTCCTCGAAAAACCTATATGGTAGTGAAAACAACAGTTGAATCATGATTAATGTTGACATTATTATTTTTTTATTATAGAATAAACATTCCATATGAATTATATCTATATATAACTTATAGTTAAGTATTTTTTATTATAGAATAAACATTCCATTGAATTATATCTATAAATATTCTACAAAATATTTCTTTGAAAAATGGCATTTTAGATTGATACGTGTTACTCAGCGACAGACCATAACAGTGACATAGGGCCATGGCCACCCATTTTTCTTAAAATTTATATAATTTTAAATATATATTTTTTAAAATTTTTATACTTTTAATATATTTTATATATTTGATATTCTAAAAAATATTTATACATTTATATTTATATATAATTTTTTTTTTCATAATTATTTTTCAATTTTATCTTTTAAATATTTTTTAAAATAAAAATAATTATTTTATTAATATTATTATTTAAGTGATCATTTGTTTAATTTAACCATTTTTTATTTGATTTTTTTAAAACTTAATCATTAGAAATGAAAATTAATTATTATAAAACTATAAAAATTATTTATATTTAATTTTATAATTATAATAATAATAATATTTTTATTTTTTTGTTATCATAAAAAAAGTAAATATAACGTTTTTACTAGTTTATATAAAAAAAATTGGAATTACTCTTTTCGTTTCTATTTTTATTCAAAAATATCAAGTTGATTTTTTGGTGTATTTTAGTATTAATTTAGTCTCATTTTTTGAAAAATAATGTAATTTGGTCATTTCTTGTTAAATTTCTTGAATCGAATCATTGCTTCTTCATCAAAATTGAAGTTGTGAATAAGGATGGTTTGCTTTTTATTTATTGGTATAATTGATATAACCATAGTATCAATTTTGATAAAAAATCATAGCTCCATTTCAAGAAATTTGACGAAAAGAACCAAATTGCATCCATTTTTAAAAATCGGGATCAAATTGAGACTAAAAAATACCAGAGGACCAACTTGACATTTTTGGATGATAACCAAAATTTTGACACCCCAAAATATTGGTTGAAGATCCGCCACTGGTGCTACTAATATGAATATTTTGATTAAAATTGTAAATCTAGATAGATTAAAATTTAGAGTTAACCATGCTTTTAGTTATTGAATTTTGACACAAAATTGAAATTCATTCTATTCGAAATATTTTGGTACTTAAACTTTAAAAGAGAATGAATATAATTCTCTCAATTCAATTACGTCTAATTCTTTTGACGTGTTATATGTGTTTCTAACCATCATTGAAACATAGATGTGTTAAATGGTATAAATAATACAAATACTACCATAAAACGTATTTGATATGTCAAAAAAATTTAATACAATTAGTTAAAATGATTATATCTTATTTTTAAAGTTTGAAGATCAAAATATATCAAAATTTTCAATATAGACAAGTTTCAATTTTGCGTTAAAGTTGAACTAGTAAAAATATATTTAATCGAAAAAATTAATTTAGCAGCACCTTACCTTATATAAGTTATAACCTACCTCTGAAATTTATAGTAACCCTCTCATATGTCATAAGCCACAAAACATGCACAGATTCAGATTTAACAGTAGGGAGACCCTACAAGGGTGGCAATATCTGAATCCAGCCTAATACTTCCAACATGGTCTTACTTCTTCTGACAGGTCAAAAGATGAAGAAAAGGGAAGTTACGGGACACGTTGACTTTGCTCCTCAGAGTCATGTACTTGCAAGCTATGTTCTGAATCTCATAAAGAAACACTAGATTGAAGATTTTGTCTCCAACACTTTCTGCCACTACTCTTCACTTCCTACTGTGTCTGACTTCATGCAAATTAGATAAGTCAACCAATTGCCACCACCAATCCTAAACCACATCTCATAATCTCTCTATGCATATTACAATATCTATCTAATCTAATTCACCTAACAATGCTATCCAAGACATTTCTCTTGTCCATACATCAATTTCTGTCATACCATGAAAACAACAATGCAGTTAACTTAAACTAAGCTTCTAAGAAATATTATTGTATATTAAAAGAGAAAAAAAATTAAAAAAAAAATAGAAACAGTAAGAGTAAATGTGAGGGAGGGAGATAACTAAATGCACAGTAAAGAGTATGGTAAAATTTTTGTTAATTAAATATTGTAATTCTTTAAAAATATCACACGTACGTCAACCCTACATTAAAAACATAAAAGCATATCTTTTCTCGTTGATTTTGTATGTTACTTAAATTTGTTTTTAACTTTTATGAGGAAGGTGAATTTCGATTTTGATTCTATAAAGTTTTGAAGTGCGTCTAAAATTTAAAGTCAATAATTTGTCCCTTACTATTATATAGCAATAGTTATATAATAAAATATATTAGTGTTGTGATATAATATTAAATATGATATAAAAAAAAACGCAATATCTGCAAAAGATGTATGACTTATCTATATTAAAATAAGTATTGGGAACTAAAGATGACTTGAAATTTGAAAAAAAAAATGAAAAAAAAAGGAAAAATATATATTTTATCAAGAACTAAACTTCACATACTTTTAAGGACTAAAATTAATGATTAAAGATTTATAAAAATGAAAAAGAAAGTTTGCTTAATAAACAAAATAAAAATTCATTAATTTTAGTAAACTAAAAGAACATTAAGCTCTATGTGATATTAAAAGTTTAAGTATGCAATGGATGGGGTCACTTACACTTCTGCAACGCAAGTTTATTAATATTATTAAATTAATTAACTTTTTCATTAAGATCGATTAGTTGTGTTAAGATGAGTTCAAATATATGATCCAATTTAATTTAGTGTAGTTTCAATTTATTGGACTAGAAAAAAATACAATTTTTCTTTAATATGGATTAACTTGAATCTGACGTATTTAATTTGCATGTTAAACGAATTGAAATTTGGCTGACAACGTGTTAATATTAGTCATCACCAATAACTATTTATCATTTGTTTTTATTATAATTTTTTATTAGATGGACGAATTGTTTCTCAAATTATATAACTTTATATTATTTTTATAAAATAAAATTTGTTAAAATAGATGAACACCTTTATTGTATCATAATAAATAAATAAATAAATAACATAAACCGGAGGGAGTTTAATGGAATTATATGATTTGTGGCTCACTGTAAACAGGAGAGACTCACTCTCACATCCTAACTCATACTTTTTCGCCTTTTTATGTTTTACTTCTCAGTATAT
>Ga0214544_1011093_pt1 | contig 12732 bp, 13 predicted proteins | sample CNSS3metaG_FD_160074 | JGI IMG/M metagenome (GOLD analysis project Ga0214544, IMG submission 160074) | Root nodule microbial communities from cowpea collected in UCLA plant growth center, Los Angeles, California, USA - CNSS3 | ecosystem: Host-associated > Plants > Roots > Nodule | place: USA...
TGATGTTTGATTGGTAGTGGCCATAGGTTGAGAAAATATTTTGGAAGTAGTATAGAATGAAGTTCTAATTTTTTTGAAGTAGTTGAAAAGTTTATCTACGCCCAGTAGATGACCGAACGTAGCTCTGATACCACTGATAGTAATTCAAGGTTGTGAAAGGGATAGTTGAAGGGATAGAGAAAATGTGTAGATAGTAGAGTGTGAAAGTAGTAGTTGGAGAAGTGTATTTGTAGTTGAGAGTAGTTGTATTGGATGTTGTGTTAGTTGTTCTTGATGTTACAAAATGGTAGGATACATGGGTATTTATAGTCCCATAGATTATTCTAGAAACTCCTAGCTAGAACTAATACAAATACTTCTAGATTTTTCTACATAGTTAAATGTTCTTGATTTTTCTTTCTATCCTAGGCTTTTCTCCAATACTCTAGAAGTTTCTTTACATTTCAATAACTCTATCTTATATTTTTTTAGATTCTTCTAGAATTTGCATTATTCTTTAATAATAGTATTTTCTCTCACATATTCCTTTGCTTTTCTTTCACGCTGAAGCATCTGTTTTGGATAAGGTTAACTTTTCTCTCTCATCTTTTTGTTTAGTTTTTGTTTTACGTGAATGTGGGTACAAATACTTGACTTGAGTTACTTTTGAAATGGTGTGCAGACCCGTATGGGTTCTTTGTAGTATCTCTTTTCATATGATATTTTGGTTCAACTTTGCTTTTCTCTTTCTTCTCTCTTTTTATTTTATCTCACGTGAAGGCATGAATGCATGGGGTTGTAAACCTTACAAGGGGTTTTATTTCTCTTTCCAACTCTTTTTAAAGCATAATACGTTGAGTGTTGGTGCAGTTCTTTATGCAATTTTATTCACGAAAGTAGTGCAGAATCTTATTCACATTTCTTTCTTCAAAATACCTAAGCTTTTATTTTCATTCAAGTGAGTGGCACCAAAGGTTTTATAGAGAAGTGTTTATGGTTTCATCTTGTAGAGGAGTGCAGCGAGAGAGGGAGAGAGAGAGAGAGAGAGAGAGAGACAAAGTACGTGAGGTAGTAAGTTAAAACACTATTATGGGAGGAAAGTGGATGGGCTGAGTTTACGAAAGTGGAGGGGTTGAGTCACGTTTCAATGGTAAAGAGGACGCATGTTCAGTGAATGGACAAAAATGGAGGAATGCTCAAGGTCTTGATGAGTTGCAGCATGGAGAATGGGGGTTGAGTACGTAAAAAGCTTGGTATTCCTGAGAGGAGTGGAGTGGTTTATTAATATAAAATAAGTTGGTTGCATTGGGTGGTATATGATATTCGGTTCCTTTTAATTGTGGTGGAGTTGTACGTCAATGCATGGAACTTGGGGTTGTTTTCCTATCTCTTTTCTTTGTAGCAGCGTGTTTCAATTCTTAGGCACATTATTTGACTTGTTTTCTTTTTCTTCCTTTGCAATTCTCTTTCACGGTGCAGGGGTGTGGTTTCTTTGGTGCATGAAATAACTTTTCTCTTTCTTCCTTCATTTTTCTCTTTCAAGTAAATGTGGGTGCAAACCACCACACGTAAATAAGGTTCTATGGAGTGATTCTCTTTCTTACTTTTTCTGTTTCTTGCACAAAAACGTGGATGGCTTCTAGTGTTCTCAAATTTAGCTTGTTAGTTGGTGCCTGGGTGAGGTGCACGTGCAAAGTTTTGCTCTCTTTAAGTTGTTGGATGCATTGAATTGTCATGGGATTACTTTTCTCTTTCATTCTTTTTCTATTCTCTTTCACGTATGCATGGCCACATATTAATTACATTCACTTTCTTTTTCACTTTGTTTCACGATGTGGGATTGGTGCAGCCACTACAAGAATGTTTGCTTTTAGCGTCCGAAAAATGGCGTCGGATGATGTTTGGACGCATAAAGCGTCGGCTTAACCCACGCAACATCGACTCTAATAATAAAAAATATTTAAAAACAAAAATATCAATTCTCATCCGCTTTAATCAAATGAAAAATATTATTAATTATACGTATCGTCGGCTTAGCCGACGCAAAAAATTGATATCGTTGGTGGACATTTAAAATGCAATTGTTTGCGTCGGATGGCCCACGCATATCCTTCAGAAATTAATAAAATAATTTTTTATTAGGTTAACTTTTCCCTCTTTATCTTCCCGTTTTCATTTTTTCACTTTTCCCTTTCACTTCCCGTTTTCATTTTCACTTCCCCCCTCTGCTTTCACTTTTCCCCCTTTGCATTTTCACCGTTCAGTTCTCATTTTGACTGCCATTGCTTTTGCGCGCGAGTGAGTATTCTGCTGAACGAACCCAAAGAGTGAGTTGCACTAGAACAGCCCACGAGCACAGCTTCTCCGACGAGGTTCCTTCTTCTCCGGCAAGCGGCGAGCTCAACTCTGGGAGCTTCTTTCTGTGCGGAAAAGAGGGAAACTGCAAACAGTGTTTCAAAGGAGCTCATTCCAACCCCTTTCTCTAAGAACAGTGGAAGTTAGACGTTGCAAGGGTTTAGGTTTGCCCTGATTCATTGAAATTCCTTTTACTGCATTAAGTTCATTAGCTGAATAATTTTTTGGTTTAAGATTATTAAGTGGAGGGGAAGGACTTTTGGAGCTGAAATGGTGAAGTTAAGGTGCGTGTTGCTGCGACTGAAGGTGGTCCTGACTGTTGGGGTGAACTAAACACTTGGAGTGGAGGTCAAAATGGTGTTTGCAGCTACACAAGGTCAGTTTTTTCTTCTCGCGTGACTGATTTTTTGTGTTTGTAATTTTAGTTCTAAATTAATGAAATGATAACCTAGATTGCTAGAACGCTGGATTGTTTGAAATGCATCTCCATGTAGGTTTTGACAGTGGATTCTGGTATTCTGGTAGTGGGTTCTGGAAATGGATGTGCGTATGGAATGTAACTAAAAACAGAAATTTCATTTCAAATTTAGCAGGTATTTGCGTCGGCTAAACCCACGCTAGGCCGACGCCAACTATTCAAATGTCAATTGTTTGCGTGGGCTTAGCCTACGCATATAAAGCTATTTCAATTTTTCGTGGGCTTAACCCACGCAAAGCCCACGCAAAACTGAGAACATACGTTGAATTATCCACATTTACGTCGTCCTGACCGACGAAAGTTTTTTTAAAACTTTTCACTTTTTCTAATGTTCGTGGGTTTGACCCACGCTCAAGAAATTCTTATTATATTCTTTATTGGTTTTCGTCGGTTGAGCCGACGATATATACGCGGCAAAAGTTCGTCCCCGTTTGGCCGACGCAAACAAGCTTTGCATCGAGGAAATTGGCGTGGTCTTTTTCCCGTCGCTGGACCGACGCCTTTATCTTGTTTTCGTCGGTTTTACATTGGTGGCGTCCATTTTTGGCCGACGAAAAAAGAGTGAATTCTTGTAGTGAGCAAAGTGCGTGGGTTTTCCTCTTCTAACTATCTCACGGTGGTTGGTTCATTGGTGGTTGATAGGATGTTTGATATTTAATGTGGATATTGTTTCTTTGGCTTTTTGAAGTAAATGTTTGGTTTAGGGTCATTGTATTATTTAATTATCTTTACTTATATGTGTGACATATGAGTTTGGTTTTGTTAGGAGACTTTATTTTTCAAGCATGATGTGATGGTATGTAGTTGGTTGGCAATAAGTAATGCTTATGTGTTACATGTTGGGAGTGTTTTGTCTTGCTTGAAAGCTTTTAGTGAAATTAAATGTTGTGTGAGGTTTTTCGTACCTAGGAACCCAGTGAAGACTCTTTTGCCTATGTGAAGCAGTGGAAAGGGGTCCTCTTCGCCTGTGTGAAGTAGTGGCAGAGGATTGGTTCAAGTGTTGTACCCTCTCGCCTGTGTGAAGCAGTGGCGAGGGGAAAGATGTTTCTCCTTCTTTCGGCTCGTTGCGAGTATAGTGTCCGGTGTGAGATGCATCGACGCTTTTACTCATAATTCCTTGAGCAATAAGGGAGACAGTTTGGCTGCAATAGTGGGACACGTCGAACCATCTGTTCTAGGAAACTAGATGTTGTTGTGGGGTGAGAGGCCATGAAAAACCAAAGTTTGATTATGATCACTGTGTTTGAAGATTTTAGATAAATGTGATGCTATGATTGGTTTAGTATGATTGCTTCGATTTGGAGTTTGTGTGTTCAAACCAAGGATGGATTGTGATCATAATGTTTCTGTGTTACTAGAATGCAACATTGATTATTATTGGACATGTTTTATTTTATGAATTGCTTTTATGAATATCATTGTTTATGGTTAGCTTACCCCTATTTGTTTGTTTGTATGTTTGTTGTATGTGCGATGATCGTATAACGTGTGTGTTATATAGGAGTAGATGATATTGCAGATAATCTTGGCATGGAGTTGATTGACAAGAGGCTGAGGTGGACTCGAGAGTTTTTATGATATATTTAGTTGTTTTAAATCAGATACTAAAAATTTTGTAATTTTCTTTTGATCGCAAATGTTATTAAAAGTTTTTGACAAAGTGACGGTTTGAATTATGTAATTTAAATTAAATTAAAAGTTTTTATTAAGTACATTTTCAATGTTAATTCCTTTTTCGCTAAACGTAAAAATTTTCTAACGTTTCGTGACATCCCAAAATTGGGGTGTTACATTGTTAACAATTTTGTTGATGATTTGGTGGGTGATATGCTGGCCCAGTATTAGCAACATATGGCCCTTGAGTGGAGCGTTGCTGATGGTTCTTATAAAGAGGCTGGACATGAGTTTCCCATGAGGATGTAGAGGACGTGGCATTAGTCTCTCCCTCCCTCTTCTTCCCAGTATTAAACCCTGTTTTCTTCACATGTGAGCTTCCCGTCGAACTGAGTAATCTTACCACTCTTCAAACCCACTTCAACCCTCTCACCAATTACAACAATATCTGCAAAATTCGAGGACATGTTTCCTATCATGTGGTCATAGAAAGGAGATTGCAAAGTGCCTATAAACATAGCCATCATTTACTTATCATACAAAGGTGGTTCTACATGTAAAGCCACCTCTCTCCATCTTTATGCATACTCCTTAAAAGCCTCATTCTCTCGTTTTGTCATATTTTGTAACTGCAGTCTGTCAGGAGCTATATCGAGATTAAACTGGTATTGCTTTATAAATGCATCCACCATATCCTTCCAAGAGTGAATACGGGCAGGCTCAAGGTGCATGTACCAGTTACAAGTCATTTCCCCAAACTATCCTGAAAGAAGTGGATTAACATTTTATCATCATGAGCATGTGCCGCTATCTTTCTACAATACATGGTTAAATGACTTTGGGGCAAGTAGTCCCTCTATATTTCTCAAACTTTGGCACCTTGAATTTTGCTGGTATTACCACATCTGGTACCAAGCATAATCCTACAGCATCGCCTAAGCCATTATTCCCCACTCCTTCAATAACCCTTAATCTTTCTTCTAGAATATCTAGCTTACCCTTGCTTTAACATCTTCCATTATTGCTTCTGAGTCCACGATATGAGTTACATCTGTAACATCCGATCGGATACTATGGATTTAAATAAATAAAATAAAGAAATAAATAATAACTTCATTTATTGAATATCATTTTCCCAAAAACGCGGGAAATTTAAAACTTTATAGTAGTAACAAATAATCTTAAAACCTCTATTATAACTCAAACATAAAAATCCATAATTATAAATCCAATTACAAAACTCAAGTCTGATAATTTAAAAGTTTACAACTGATTCAAAAGCATATTAAAACTTTGATAAATTCCCAAGCTAGCCCCGCTCTGGCTCTAAGCCTCACCAGATCCACCTACAACATCATCTGCTCACGTGTACCGCGTACACGATCACCGCCAAACACAAACAGATAGGGTGAGCTAACAATAAAATAAGCATATATATATATATACAAGCATATACATATATCACAACAACACCAAAGGAAATCCATCCTTTGATTCCACACACATGGCCACTACCATGTCAACCGTGTTCTACGTCTTCTAGTGAGTACCTCAAGATGTTTTGTTGTCACACCTATCAACCACAACTGATAGAGCACGTGCGGGAAACCATGCTATGGATCACACACCGTAACACCAGGTGGAGTTTCCAATACAAATAACATTTGTAACGTCCCAAGAATACCAAACTTGTTAGTTAATTACTGAGGAGGGCAATCTAACTAGACCCATCTGTATACGCCGCTACATGCACACTCACACCAGTAACACTCGCCAACCTGAACCACAACTCAAGAGTTCCTCGTGTTTGTCTGCCATCCCGAGCCACGACTCAAGAGGTGTTATTCCGAGCTACAACTTAAGGAATACCATGTGCTTTTACCCCTGTCCCGAGCCATAACTCAAGAGATACGTTCTGAGCCACAACTTAAGGAACACTAGCAAGCCGACCTTTAAGATATCCTATAAGCTTTGTAGATCACGCACATCAAAACGATCAAAACATGATTCTGCTGCAGCAATATCACCTGGTGCTGCTCACGAGGCGCCAGGCGCTTTCCACTTCCAGACTGCCTAGCGGGTGTGATGAGTTCAAACTTTTGCCCTCATTAAGTGTTTAAATTTTTGGGGATTTAATATCATTTTTGCGCTTAAGAATTGATTTTAGTTGCATAATATATTATTGGATATTCTAACATTTAATAATGTAACTGGAATTTTATCTAGGTCCTTAAGAGTGTGAATTTGGAATATTTCAAGTTACAAAATAAGTCCAAAATCGAAAATTCTGAAGAGGAATAATTCAGGAGCTAAATGCACCGCTAGTTTTCATTTTTACACACCCCTTCTGCCATTGGGCCATCTAATTCTGGAAAGGAATATTTCAACAGCTAAATGCACCTCCAGTTTTTATTTTACACACCTTTCCTGCAATTGGGTCATATAAATTTGTTATGCACCCATACTTTTTACTAATTTGCACCCCTTATACCACTTAAACTCCCCTCAACCAGATCATGCCACGTGGAAATCCTCCACTCACTAAAATAACCAATTAAAGCTTGCCACGTCATCAATCCTCCGTTGCATCGTCCTCGTGCCACCATCTTCTTCGTTTAGCACGCTACCACCACTATTGGACATCGTCAACCATTGAAACCGCACAAAATCATCATTTGCACGAACCAGCAAAGTCATCTTCTTCCTCGTCGTTAACGTCGCGCCAGAGACCACCACTCACGGTCTGCATCTTCGTTCGTGCACCTGCATTCATGTCGTCGGAAACCACCATGCTTGACACCTTCAATGGCAGTGCCACCGTCACCTACAGCAGCGAAACCCTCTCGCAACCACCATCGCAACTCTGGAACGCAAACCTATCACCATCTTTCTACAACAGCCGCGAACCCAACACCTTCATCGTTTTCGCAGCATCGTGACAACCACTATAACGTCGCCTTAACCACTAACAAAGCCACCACCAACCTTTATTTTTCTCCTTTACCGGGAGGGGAACCACGATTTATGATGCAACGCAGCGCCCCCGCCATTCACGGACATCTGATCTGCAGCTTGAGAACCACCATTGCCACTGTAATGCATACCTCGCGCCATCAGCACTGCAACAGCAGCAAAATGCACCTTGCGACAACCATCACGACAACTAAACCCTAATGGAGGAAAGAGAAGTCTGATTTGAGAGAGAGACTACTCCGACACATGGCAAACTCTCAATGGACAGTCAATGAGTCAAAATTGGTCAACTAGTCAACTCTAGGCAATACGGTCAAAGTTGGTCAAATAGAATATTTTACACTATATTTGGGACACAGTTCCTCTGTAGGAACCCAGAATGGCCTAGAAACGGGAGGGGTCGCGTGATGGCAGTTCATTGCCCGCCATGCAATTTTTGGAAATTTCCAGAAACACTAGATTAGACGGAATAAAATCATTTCAAGCATAATCATATTGTATTTAACATGTCAATCAGACTTAAACATAAGATTAGCGCGTAAAGCTCCCTTAACCTAGTTTCCATGCTAAACTTGAAGGTTCTTGACTTCTTCTTTGTTCAAAAAAAATGGATGCCCCTTGCTTTCCCACTTTAGCACTCCTTCTCACTCAATTATCACAATACACTCTCTGAATTCGCACCTCTCATAATGCTCAACAATGGCAGCATACAAAACCTTCCTTCTCACTCAAAATTTGACTTTTATTGGTGCCTTAATGGTAGTTTAATGTGCTAAAATGAAAATGGCTTAATGTTCCTGATAATTGTCATTCAATTAGTCATTATGGACTATTTTTCCAGCCTCCATTGGCTGCTCATTCAGCTAGGGTTTTCTCTACCCTTTCCCCTTCATGCCAAAACTAATTTTAACAAAAAGGAAGTTTAATTTAGATTTACCAAGGTTCGAACCCATAACTATGCCAATGTCAAACCAATGCACAATCATTCAACCAATTCATGTTTCGTCATAATTCTTACTCATTTAAGAATATAATATCACGCACCACAAACAACATATTATATAAAAAAATTACATAATTAAAATAATTATAAATTCAATAGCACATAAATGGCATACATAGGACTTGAGTCCTCACACACAATCAAATACTCTCAACCATTTGAGCTAGTACTTTTCCACATCATACTTGTCAAAATTAAATGTCATAAAGGCTCTCACTGCCCGCATTTATTAATTATTTATTTATTTAATTAATTAAATTTAGCGGATCTTACACCATCTCCAAGTTTTACTTGATTTACGGAATAGTTCCCCGAGACCTCACCGCCTTTCCATGATCTTCATTAGTATTTGTGTGCAGCGCAACATTGTTCATGTGCCCAATACTAGGCATTACTTGAACTCCTTCTGAATATTCTGTTGTTGGGGAACATAGCCTGAGGGAAGGCCATATTATGGAAAGACTTGAGCCCCCGTGTTTCCCTGTGTATTGACATTTTAGGCTTGCACTTCATCTTGGTGAGGAACCCATAGATAGGAAGAAACCCCTTCTTTAGTCAATGAGTTCGAACTTTCCAACTTGCTTTTAATCACGTTCAGAGCTTCCATCATTGCAACCACTTGCTCTTTCATGGAATTCACGTATGTTCTTAGAGTCTCGTGAGATTGTTCAAGGTTCTCCATTTTCTTTATTGTGGCTCGAGTCCTGTAAGGGTGCCGTGAAACAAGTGTTTTTTATTGAATCATTATTTTTAAATCACCAACTATTAGATATGAATGATATAAGTATGCGAGAAACTATAAAAAAACATAATCTTCATTATTATTATTATTAGAAACATCATAAGTCACACGTGCACAATAAGAAAACCAAAATATGATCAAATCATATTTTATTAACTGAGAATCATATCTTTTGCAAAATAATATTGTCAATAAGATCCTAACTCCTACGAGCGTTGAGCCATCTCCTTCATCAATTCTATCATACTATTACAATATTCAAATAACTGATGCATCTCAAAAGGAGTAAAGAAAACATTAGCAATGTTCTTAGCTCGAGCCAAAAGGAATGGAAGATCTTGTCCTCCTCTCACCATCGTAGCAAATCTTTCTTTCCAAATGCGAAATTCGTCTTGTGCAATCCCAATGATTTACTCTAATTCCTTCAGCTCACGATCTTTCCATAGTAGTTTTCCTTGCTCTTCCCTGAGAGCCTCTTGATACATGCCTGTCAACTTTTGCTTTTCTTTCTTGATTTTTTCTTCGTGTTCACGAATCAACTCATTAATGTGTAGTTTTACCCCTTCCAATTGTTTCCCCAGACTTTGTTGGACTATCCTAGCATTATTCAGTGATTCTTTTAGATGTTGATTTTCTTCCCGCACTTGGTTCTTTTTCCTCTAACTCCATATCTTTGTTCTTCAGAGCACCCTACACTATCTGATTACACTTTCTTTCGATTCTCACTTTCTTCAGTGCCCTTTCTGTAATTTGCTTCTCTTCAAGATTTTCTCTTCACAACTTTTCATTTTCCTTTTCAGTTTCTCACAGCCTTTCTTGCAGTTTTCTCTTTTCATCTTCTACTTCTTCTAAAGTCTCTCGTAATGCCCACAACTCTTCAATTTGTACCGGCTCTTCTATTGTTTCCTCATCAATATGTTCACTCTTTGCTGGGAATGGCAATCCCACTATGTAAACCATTTTCCTTCAACCATTGACTGTACCCGTATTTATTATCCTCTTTTGCCTTGATGTTCATATTTTTTCTAACAACTTTCTCCCAAGCACGACATACTCTAGTCAACATTTCTTGATTCTACAGATTTGGGATCAGGAAAGGAGTTATAAATTCTTCAGAAGGTGGTCCTTGGATGGGATGTTCGTGCTGCCTCATTCCTATTATAGGATTGTAATTGATTCATGCTCAGGTTCCCATAAGAGGTACATTGGGTAAATCGCCACATCGCCAAATCATCTCGGTCAAGTTCTTCCATTTTGGACACCATCTAACTTTACTCTGGCCCATACTTGCCATGTAAGATTGCCAATCCAAATCCTTTTTGATGCTACAACCCTTAAAATCTTCAATGGGACAAACTGCCTCGTTGCTTCGCTTGAAGATATTAGTAACCAACCAGACAAACAATACTGGCAGACAACATATCAATTTTTCATTCTTTTTCTCATAACAAACATTCAGTGTATGAAGAGTATTTGCTAGAATAGCTACCGCTGGACTTTCTCTTTTATGTTTATAAGCCATGAAAGCATCAATTGCCGCCAAGTCTATAAACTGATCACATCTAGGGAATAAGACCACCTCGTATATCATCATAGTTATCACATCCATATAAACCTCCCACTCTTCCCTAACAGCCATCATCCAAGCCATTTCTTCCAAATAGGACAGAGGAAATCCCTCCACGTTGTTTCTATTTTGCTTCTTTTTTAATAACTTGCTTTCTTCAATTTTCGATATTGCAGCAAGCTTTGACATAGATGAATACTGACATGAGAATAAAAAAGGGGCATCTTAGGATCTGCTCAAACTCCTCTATAGTAGGTGCTAGCTGGAGAAGGTAAAACACCTCAAAGGTGGATCATAATGTTGTATCAAAGCGGTGATCGCATTAATAGACACCTCTATCATTGCCAAATGTAATATGTTCCCATACAAGCTCGCAAAAGTTCTTCCCTGTGGCTTTTTCATTATCTGACTCGGAATTTTCAATCTTTGTACATCTGACTTCTTTATTTTGCAAAGATATGCTTCTTTTGGAAAATATAAGTTTGATTTGATCCCATGATTGCGTGTATGGCTTAAGAAGTTTCAAACCTTTATTTTTTTAAAAAAAAAGAAGATAAATTAATGAAAGAGTTGTAAAAATACCGCAATGCTATATTATTTTATTATTATTATTTTGAAAAAGATGCATGACTTATGATAGTAAAATAATGCTGCCACCTAATGCACCATGATATTATGTAAATTTACGAGTTATAATAAAAGGCAGTGATGACTACCGATATTATTTTATTATTTTTTTAAAAGAACGTATGACTTATAAAATGAAACTACCACATATTCCATAAAAAAAAATCTTAATGTGTTATGAACATTTTAAAATTCACGAGTTTGAAACAAACAAACGACATTTGCTCCCACTTGGTGTCCTATCAGGTGTAAAGAGAACATATTTTGGTCTATAGGCTTTTATATGCTTTATTCCGTGCATACCACTAAATAATCTCAATAGGCCTCTAGAGCTAAATTCAACCATCAAGACATAATTCACAACGATAGACGACATATCAGATGTGACATGTCAGGAGGACGCAAACTCTAGATGAAGTCTTCACAATAGCCAAGTAGATTCGAGATCTAACATAGCAATCGTTGGACCTCCACTCCTTATGGATAACTCAGGTCCAAGTATGGGACCCCAATATTAAAATAAGGGTTAATTATGTTTTTCGTCCCTCAAGTATTATGCGATTTTGTTTTTAGTCCCCCAACTAATGTTTGCTCCAATTTGGTCCCTCATGTTTTGAAACGATTGGAAATAGTCCTCCTTTTTGGACGCCGTTAGATTTATTTGACACCTGGCAAACGAACTGCCACGTATGGATCCTGTTTTAATCTGTGTAAGTGGAGTGTGTTTCTGCGCGTGCTAATTAAAGAGAAGCTTTACATCCAAATAAGTCAAAAATGTTATTTCTTCAGTGGAAGAGTTATTTTGTCTGAATTAAGTGGGTTGTGTTATTTAATTAAGTGGGAGAGTTATTTTGAGTGTCGCATTTATTTTGAGTGGGAGAGTTATTTTGAGTGGGACATTTATTTTGTCTGAACGAAAGTGTTGCACAGACCAATCCAGGGCTTGAGGGAAAGGATTAAACCCTTACACAGCAATCACGAGGTTGAGGATAGGGATTAAAGCATCGAAGAGTAGAATCAGGAGTAGAATCAGGAGGTTGATGTAAGGGATTCAAGTATTGAACAGTAGAATCGCGACCTAAGGTAAGTTCGGTCCTTCATGTTTTTTTTTTGGATACTTGGTCTGGTTTGGTTTCATATTTTCGTTCGTTTATGGTTGTGTATTGATTGGAGTAAGGTTTTTTACGATAAATCGCGACCTAAGTAAGTTCGTTCCTTGTATGGTTGTCTATTGTAGGGCTGGAAATGGGGTTTGCAGTTGCTTTTAATCACATGGGACGATTCGAAAGGAATAAGGGATTAAAATACGTTGGGGGTGAGATTCATGTAGTTAAAGGGATCGACCCCGATTTTTGGTCTTATTTTGAAGCATTGGGCATCCTCAAAGAGTTTAA
>Ga0214544_1011097_pt1 | contig 12727 bp, 6 predicted proteins | sample CNSS3metaG_FD_160074 | JGI IMG/M metagenome (GOLD analysis project Ga0214544, IMG submission 160074) | Root nodule microbial communities from cowpea collected in UCLA plant growth center, Los Angeles, California, USA - CNSS3 | ecosystem: Host-associated > Plants > Roots > Nodule | place: USA...
CTTTGTTTCTTTTTTTTTTTTTTTTCCTTTTTCTTTTGCTTGAAATTGTAGGTTGCGTGTTTTGTTCAGTCAATATATTATAAAAAGTCTCAAAAGAATATGCAGAGAATAAAGCAAAAAAGAAAAGGGAAGAAGAGGGTTATTTAATTTACCCCAATCTTATTTATAAACAAAAGCTCGACTATATTAAATTAATTAGCAGTGCATTATTAGACTGAGAGGAAGCTAAGATTGCGGTGGTCACATGACACTGAACAAGATCACCATACCAATGAGTGATGTATCCATACACTCTACTATACGTATACTTCTATGGCAAATACGTAGTCACAGGACTCAACCCTCCAAAAAAAAGGTCCTCTTCACTCACACTACCTTCATGCATTTATTTAAGGCCACCACGTATGTTGTTTTCGATTGTCTCTTTGCTCAGATTGAATTCGGAATTTTTTTTTTCTTCCTCATGCATTCTGAACTTCATTTCTCATGAAACATTTTAAAATGGAGCAAAAACGAAATTGCAATAACTTAGTGAGAATAATTTTGTGAATTAGATAAGCTTATATGATTGGTTAGTTAATTAATTGTGCAATTAAAGTAATAGTAGCTCTGATAAAGATTCTTTGACAAGCCATTTTCATGAAAAACTAAGTCAGTTGTTAACTGGAGAAATCAATAAAAAAATAACAACTGAGTTTTTTTGCCCTATAATACTCTAGGATTTTGGTGTGTATGTTTGTTACTGTTGAGGGTATTTTTTTTTTAATCTTAACGGGTCAAAAACAAATTATTCACGTGTCTGGACCTCACCTCCCACACAAGCCCAACCTAATGAAACTAGGATTTTTCTTCTTCTCTCACACTCATAATGTAAAAATTAGAGAAAAAAAAAATGAGACTTGATTATACGTAATTCAAAATTTATATTTTTCATTCAAAATTTATACTAGCCCAAATTTAACCTATGATTTGGACAGATTTTGATATAAAAGGTTGGTTAAATAAAATATTGAATATGGTATAAATAAATGAGCGTTCTTAAATGTGATAATATAAATAAATGAGAAGGCCATATTTTGTAAATAAAAAAAAAGTAAGGTTAGATATTGATGTCTCCTTAGCTAAGCCATACACATCTTTGACCAAGCTTCATGCAGAAACAACAAGAAGTTGCTTGAATATTTACTATTTAGAATATTAAGATCATGGCTAGCTACATGCCATGCCATGCCATGCCATACCATACCATACGCATAGTGGCATTTAAATCTGAAAGTCTTCCAACAAAAAATAATACTGTTCAACTGCATGAGCATGGGGTAGTATTTGCCATGTTCATCGATACTTTATTCTATGCTCTCTTTCATAATAACCACAACACCCTCCATATTGCTTCAACAAATATCTAATGCATTAAATAAACAAGAATATCAGAAGACACGTTAGGAGGATAAAAAATTGTGTTTTGTGTAGTTTAGGAACATTTAATATTCTTGCTTAGAGTGTCCGTAGTAAAATAAAAAACTTGATTCAACATTTGTTCATTAAGTATCTGTTAATAAGAATTTTCTACACACTGAATTATAATGACGATAATTAACTCTCTGAATTAAGTTCACATTTTTACGTGTAATTAAGTTAACTAAAACCCAACTCTACCCTTAAGCGCTCCTCTGTAATCATTATATTAAAGTGTTGAAAAGAAAAAACATAGGAAAGTAAAGTGACAAGAGTTGCGTGTATTATTAGGCATTTTGGATAAATAAAGTAGTAGAGGCTACGAGGTACGAAGGAGTGAGGCTCTCACATGCTCATGTATGGTTCTGACGGAGACATAGTCTCTTTCGTCAAGGCTGTTATCACAGAAGATGGAGACATGTCATTGTTTGTCTACACTTCACTTTATTTACCTGCACATCATGTCCCCAAATAGCTATACTCAACATAATTTTCTAACTCCACTTCTCAAACGTCGGTTCTCACATACATACATATCATCATCATACACACACGCTTTATCTCAATTAATCAACCCTGAACTGCACTTATTATTGATGAGGGAAGTGAATGCACTGATTCTAATGCTATTGCTAACAAGTTCAGGAACATGCATGAGCAGAAATGATGACCAGGTGAATCAGAAATTTTTTTGTTTTTTATTCACCAACTGAGGTTGGCATAGGTTGATCTGATACAATTTGCACTGGAATGATCAAACATTTTATGGGAACCGTTGCAACAGACACAAGAAGTTCAAAGGATTCTCCCAATATACTTGATATAGTGAAGTGTCTAGAAAACTTGAAAACAGTTAACATGTAGAGCATCCCTGCAAAGCAAATAATGTCTCTAATCTGCCCATCAATAATATAGTCTTCAAAACCTCTTATCGCGGGGTGCTGAGACCCATTTCTGAGAAAATTTGAAAAGAATAATACGTAAGCACAGGAATAGAATAATAACTCAGTAAAGCAAGGGACGTTTAACATAAACAGTACCACAGCAAAACTACAAAGCCTCGCAGTTCGTGAAAAAATGGCTGTGAAAAAAGGCTGAAGCTTGAAGGTAATAAACGTACAAGGAAGCAGCAGGCAGCCAGAAATTGAGCGGGAATATATACAATTAAGTGTTGCATCCTTTGGTTTTACATCCCAGATGAATTATTTTGTTCACATCCCAGATGTGGTTTTACACACTTACTGAGAACTTAATAGTTTTTAGCTTCTACGTTCCAAATACCATTTCTTACTTTTGAATGGGTTTCCAAATGCTATTTATCACATCACATGGATGAAACTAATGAATTTCAAGCATAGCGTTGATGTCACCTAAGTTGTTTATTCAGAGAACGCTTAGGAAAAGTGTGATTGTGTATGACAGAAACAGGGTCAGAATTATAGAGAAAATGAGAAAAGTCCCCTGAATTTAGTATGATCACGCTCACAGAGATTTGGCAGTCTGCACTTTCCAGTGTCCAAAGGCCCTAACCCTTCTCAATTGAAAGGATACCCTTTCTCTGGATCCTCCGTCCCATTTATAACCAACAGCATGCCTTACTCCGTATTGTCCAATCCCCTAATTACAAAAAACTAACTGAATCTAACAATTAACTAAGACCTTTAACTAACATGTACTAAATAGCAATGACTCATGTCATTTGGAGGGAGGGAGAGTTGCAATCTCCCCTCACTCTTGTGGAAATCAGAATTTTAGTAAAACCATAAGTGTTCTCTGGCCACACCTTGATCTAAGTGGTCTTCTGTTCCAGTCTGTCGTATGTTCTCTCAGCCCTCAGTTATTGTTGTGTCCCTTTATTCTCTCTAATTTGATTACCCTTTTGTTGCAGTATATTCTACATTCTGAAACAGGTTATTCAAGATTCATCTTTCTCTACAGTGTCTTCTCTATTTTACCATTTTTTAATTCTCTAATTTGGGTTTTAATATTTAAACATTTATAAACTAACATGTATAATATAATTTTTTTAGTTCATACAATTCAATACCTAACCTAATCGCAGTGTAGCAGCCCCACTATAGAATTTCAGTGTTTTCCTTCCCAAGGTTGGTTGGTAACTGTACTGAGCAGTTCTTTATTTAGTGTGAACTATAAAAAATGAAATACAAACGACGCCTTTGAAATGGCAGAAAGGTTTCACTACGATGAGTTGCTACGTACAGAAGTTCTACCCAATAATATGGATAATCCACTATGTATACTTATGACTTTCTAGATAGGAAGAATAAAATGCAATAATATGAATCAAAAGCTCAGATCTTCGTTTAACAAAAAATATTTTATTGCTTCAAATGTGGTCTGTTGTACGTACCTTGATATCATTTAGGTACAGATCATATCCTTAATTATACAACCTAAGTAATCGGTTCCTACTCAAATTCAAGAGAAACAGTGAGGGGATTTGGAATGGCAACTTGGTGGTGAACATGTGTGCAATAATTTGCAATGGATAAATCAACGGCTTTCCAGGTTCATATGCATGACCTTTGAAAGTGACAGTCAACAAAGCACAAACAACTTATGGAGTGTTTGTTTTTGTGTTGGAGAGGCCACAGCTCAGGTTATAGGATATGTTTTGCATGAAAAGATCTAAAGATCATTTGACAAATTCAGAACCCAAACTTCTTGAGTCTTTTGAGCCCCTCAACCTGGAAGCAACATTTTGCTGCTTTTGCATTGAGTAAAATATGGCTTTGGTGTATTGATAAAAAAATTCTTCTTAAATTGATATTATCTTACTGTTTCAATAATATCAAACAAAAATAATATCCTTTATAGCAAATATAGATCTCAAAGTGACTTCTGATCAACACTATCAAGACAACATTCGTCATAAAAGTCATTTGCCAAATAAATGTTTCCAAATATAGTGCACATTCGGATTCATATTAAATCATCCAAAATCATGTTGAAATAACAACTGATGTAATTTTACAAAAATGTTCATATGTTTAGTCTGACTTCAAGTTGTTGATTACGGGACCAACATTAATTGAGTTGAGGTAACTTTAGAAAGCTTTTGTGTTGGATAAAAATACTTTAAGAGTTTTACTACTAACTAGCTTTTAGAATAAAAGTCAAACATAAATCACTTCACTTTAAAATCAGTTTTGTGAGTTCATTTAGGGTGTGTTTGGTTCAGCGTTAGAGAATTGATTCCAGCTGAATCAATTCTCCAACGCAGAAGTAATAATTAGTTGCTTCTCATTCAACGTGAATTTTTTACTCTTCAATTGACTTTGGAAACCAAACACGTAGTGATTCTGTGTTAGAAAATCAATTCTAATCGATTCTACATCAATTTGACACAGAACCAAACACACACTCAAACTCACATAAATCCATTCACCCAATTCCCCATTTTAACCAAAATCAATTTTAGAAAACAATGCTCATTTAAAATAAAGTTTATAAACTCCAATTTAAACACAGCCTTAATGCTACAACTATACTGCAAACCAAGTGCTACACAGTGTGAATCAGTGAGAAAATAATAAAAGAAAATCACAAAAACATTATGAACAATGACATAGAATGAACTATCACAATGTAAAGTGATGATATTCTCCACCAAATATAAATTTCATTGCTCTACTGTTTTAATGCCGCTAAACTTCATTTTATTTACTTTCCTATCTGTTCTTCAATATGAATGTGGACACAGTAGTTTTGAGGCCGCTCCCTAGGCAAAACTACAATCTTATACAGGACAATGAATATGCGAGGTTAAGGCTGCGTACAATGACACCCCCCATTCCTTCACATAGAGAGGAGCCTCTGACACAAGAGTGCGTCAGTATTATTTAGTTTTTTATTCTCCGCAGATTATCAGTTGTTTACGATGACATCTGATTAACAATAGCTCACAGGCCACTTTCAAAGCAAAACTGCAATCTTGTATTGGTTAAAAACAACCTGATAGCAACTTCCTCTTGTTTTGCTAAAATAGAGACACAACAAGTTGCCTAATCATGAACAGAATGAAACAAGCACTGAGACTCTACGATGCATGATAAATAGGGATTTGGAAATTGGAACTCCACGAAATGAGAATGCGGTTAGTGTGAGAAAAATTCAGTATGCCTTAGTTTGATTGGGAAGATGGCATTAAGAAAAGAGGGGAAGTAGCAATGAAGCTTACAGAGAAAAAAGGGGTAAAAAAGAATTGGAGAAATCAAACTCCGGGGTTGGCACTGCAGAGCATACCCTGGGACAACGACCTCGACCTACTCGAATCGATGCCTAGACAAGAAGTGAGGCGCGCCGAGGACACCGCCGAGTGCAGCGGAAGCAGCGACTGCACGCAACCGAGCTCCCCACCCACCCGCCTGAACAAAAAAAAAAACGCAGAATAAACATAAAATCCAATTGGGTCAAAGAAAAAGGATCACTTCATAGGGGAAACGGACTTGCCTGGCCGTAACCGGAGAACGAGTTTTGAGAAGAAAAGCTGAGGCTGTGGGCTTGGAAGCTGGTTTTGTGATGGTGGATTTGATAAAGGACAATGCTGGTTGCGAAATAGATCTATAACGAGAAGCCATTGCAGCCATCCACCAAATTCCAGAGTTAGGGCTTTCACCGGTCACAGTTCAAGAAAGGGTTTTGCTGAGGGTTTTGTCCTTTTCACTGATATTTTTCTTGTTCTTGTTCTTCTATTTTTTCTTTTCTTTTTTTACTTTCTCCGTCCTCCTTTCTTTTGCATTTTAATGTAAAAGAGGAAAAAAATGAGGGAATTTGTAAGGGAGAAATGAAAAATAAATAAATAAATAACATGTCTTTGAGTTAAATAGTTGAGATTAGAGGTGTTATTTGTTCGTTTTAACGATAAGTAACATAAATAATTATTTTTTTATTTAAAAATCCAGTTGATCTCTAAACTCGTTATTATAGTTTTCTGTTTTAGGTTTAATAAGATAATTATTTAATTCTGATTCCCAAAATTTAAAAATTGTATGGTATAGTATTTAACATGAAACTACAATTACATTTTTTATTAAATGTAAAAATGTAAACTAAGGAGTTTTTCTTATAAAAATTAAAATAAAATGTAATATTTTCATATACTGTTAAATTGGACTTGTTCCACGAAAAAAAATACTTAAATTTGAATTTTGGAAATTAGAAAAATAAAAATATATATAAAGATATTTTAGTAAAGAACTAATTATTTGTTTATTAATATTAATCATTAATAAAATTAATAAAGTACTAATAATATAGTAATCCATATAATTACTTTTAACTTTTTTTTCTGACTTGCAAACCAAAAAACAAAAGATTACTTCTTTAGTTATCTTTATGATTGTCGATATGAAGTTTAATCCAATTAACCTGTTAAGATTTCAATTGTTGATTATCGGATTTAGCTATTATTAGGCTTGCCACTCAAAATTAAACAGATAATGTTTGGTTTACGATTAAATTAGTCTAATCTAACTAGAAAAAATTTCATGCATAAACTTGAATGTGTCAAGGTTTACTTTATAATTCTAAGGAAAAGCTGTCATTTTTTTTCTTCTCATTTTGGATAACACGATAGAAAACGAAACGAGTGTACTAAATATCAAAACTATGTTTATTATAAACTTATGTTTTTTCTCATAGAACTTCTAATTGTAAATTATTCTATCTTGAGCTCAATTTAAAATTAAAATGAATTCTACAATATCATGTTCGTTAGCATTCAACACATTCTTTTACAAAATATTTTATTTGACTCACAAATTTAGGGGAAAAAATGACCGTTAAAGAGCTTAAAATTTCTCTCTCTTTCATTTTTGTATCCAATAAATATTAGATTTTCTTTTTAATTTCAATGTTATCTTCATTGTAAATTACCCATTTGTCCTAATAATCTTAAGACGTGAATAATGTTTTTATTCATCATAACATTAATGAGTTTTGATGTTAGTCGTTACACAATATGAAAATTATCACTTTAATTTCACAAAAGACTTTTACTTTCTGCACGCTCAAAATTTCTTCGCACACCCTCCAACTTTTTTAAATGATCTCCCAATTGTTTATTCCAAAAACTTCCCTGAATAAATTTTCTAAAATAAGATTTTCGAAATAAAATCTCTAGAACAACCGAAATGCGTTCTAAATGAGTTTTTTGAAATAGAATTTCTAAAACAAAATATGCGTTTTAGAAAGAATCCATGAAATAAATTCTGGAAATAATTTTTCAAAACTAACTTTTTTTTCACATTCCCTCTCTCTTCTTCTTCCTCTGCAGCGATGAGGAGGACAGCAACAACAGTTGTGTGGTATGGAGCAACACGATATTATAGTTTTTTTTTTTTTTTTACGTTAGTGAGCAGGTGCAGTTAGTAATTGTATTCTAACTTTTACAATAACCTTTACAAAACTGATACAATAGGCTCAAGCAGCCCAAACCAGTTACAGGATGAATTAGTGAAAAACAAAGTTCTAACGGCTATGTTCATTACTTGTATTGCTGGACCACCATTGAAAAGAATTAAGCCAGAGTTTAACTTTCTCTTATCATTATTCAGCAACCTATGAACCTCAAGCTACACCAAGAAAGTTTATCTAAACGAACATCAGATATTTAATCAATCACACCATGGTACATTTAATCGACCTCAAGTACCAAATGTTATTAAATTTAAAAAAACTAAATATATCTTTTATCCCTTAACTTTCAGTAAATTTTGAAATTAGTTAATTTTAAAACTTTGAACCAATTTAATCTTTCATTTTTTAAAATATGTAAATTTAGTTCTTTTAATTAAATTTTATTAAGTTTATTTGATGTTCCGTACGTATTTTAGAATTATATTTGAGTTGTTTATACTGTTTGACACATTTTTGCTTTAATGTTAAGTCAAATACTATTATGAAACACGCTTGAAATGTTAAATAAACTTAACAAAATTTGATTAAAATGACTAAATTCACGTATTTCGAAAAACGAATAACTAAATTGATCTACAAAATTTCGAAATAGACTAATTTCAAAATTCGTTGAAAGTTAAGGACAAAAAACATATTTAACCCTTAAACTTATTATGCTATTACTTAATCTTAAACTTAATTTAACTTTCTGTCAAATGACATAATAAGCATAAAATATATTTATACTTTTGATATAGTAAATACTTTATTTTTAAAAGAAAAAATCAACTTTTGAAAACTTAACCAGGATGAGACTGATTAAACTGTCCTACAACAATTCTATACAATAACAAATAAATAGTTTTTGTTCATCATGGTAGAAAGGATGATGAAATTCATGCAACTACACCTAATGGACACAAGCATACCATAGCCATATAACGCGTTAGAACACAATACCAAGTAGCAACAAGCTCAGGTATTTATAATATTAGGACATGCTTCTGGAATGCTGTCAAAGCAGGGGCAATCTACCAGTCACCGCATCCACAGATGATTTTGGTCCTGACAAAAAATGCAGCAATATGTAAAGGCATTCCATCAGAAAGCAGCACATTACAAAAGCTGTCAACAAAGAACAAAGGTAGCAACTTTGAAAAACATCAGCATCAAATTCAAGACTGTGACATTCAACTGTTCAATTAACTACAGAAGCATTTGGATTTTCTTGCACATGTTTTTGGTCTTACATGGCATACAAGCAACAAGAAGCTTACCAGGTCCAACAGCAAGAACAGTTTTTGATCCTGCCAAAACCTGAACATATAGAAGCATTAGCAATGATACTATCAAAAGACACAATGTGAGGACGTGAGATGATGAAAGCAAACCCTTCAAAAATCAATGATATTGCATTGCGAAGTTAGTATTAACAATTACACAAGGAGAGTTCGTCCGTCACTAGGTGTCAACTCTATGCTAGACCTATAAGGTGATTACTTTCACTTTTAGCCAAATATGAAGTATTACCTGTGTTCTTCCTGCGTCAGCAACAACAAATGTAGGAAGGCCAATACTCTCAGCTGTTTCCTTTAGTTTATTCCTGATCCAAAGAGAAGTCATCAATGCAATGTAGGTCTTGTTCTACTGAACAAGTGAATTAACAGTATCCAGATTAAAATCAGATGTTTACATCTCTTGTTGATTCCTGCAAGTCACAACAATTTTGGGCTGGCCACACTGTTCCCATTGTCTCAGAAGAGACCGGTCACTGCAAAAGTACAAGGTGCTCAAGTTTATTACAACAATAAACTTGCTGGTAGAATTTATTATATCAAAGAATATGTAGCCTGAATGAACTTAAGTTTTAACATATAATAATATGGCTACGAAGTATAGCAAAATCACAGGTATGAAATAATCATCATTTTCATGTTCAATATGAAATGTTTAAAACTAAACATGTCAACTTCCTATTTTCATTTGCTTTAAGGTAAGGGAAGTTATCTCCTTGAGTATAACCAACTTTACAGTATGTATCTAAAAAAACTGACAAGCATGTCATCCCAGCACAGGATTATGTGAAGTCACTGCCATAACGGCCATCATGCAGAGCCTACAAAAATTGTCCTGAAGGTTTAACAACATGGCACGGTCTTTTAAACATTATGTTAACCTAGATGTCGTCTTGTTTCTTCATGAAGGAGATGTTGGTAGGTGGATTCGTAGGACTCACAAGGACCACTAATCAGAAATCTAGAAGATGCCCAATGCTTTGAAATGGACACTTGTCAGAACAAAAGTACCTTTGCATTAACTCAGCATACATGCCAGTTGCAGCATCTGCAACAAAATGTGAATGAAAAGGCATAAACTAAGAAACTTAAAGGAGGCAAAAGGGAGTAATAAGGAAATTTGTAATGGTGAAAGGAGACTCTTGACAAATTTGAGATAAACAACACTTCAAAAGTTAACAATAGTTTGATATCTTACGAGCACATTGAGATGCAATCTTTCCAGATTTCATCTTCAAGTCTTGTCGAACGACCAGAACCTGACAGAAAACCGTGCACTTTTTAAAATCAGAAGTGTTTTTTGTACATAAAAAATGGTAGATGTTTATTAAAAAGAATGCATGTACCATCTATTTACCCTGGCCATGAAATTTTTTGAAACAGAAGAGGAGTTCAATTAATCTAATTACTGAGTAATTACATTCATGGATACAAAAAACTTTGTATACACTGCTGCTTCATATTACTCTAAAAAAGTAAAAAAGAAAATATAAACTTGTTCCTGAGTTTTGTTCAGTGATTCTGCAGAGAGAACTATTCACATGTAATCATCAATGATTAAACAAGTTCATTCGGCAAACTTTCCTCCTAATTGAGAAAAAGCAGATGGATAGTAAGGGAACAATTTCAATCATGCATGTCCTTCCGATAAAGAAGAATGACTTGCTTATATGATGTACAGATAGTGGCTAATGTGATGAAATGACAAACCATTTTAAGTTCTCGGTCACCATTGCTGGAGACTGAAAGTTGCTCTTGAAGCTTGGTAGATGACAATTGTTTCTTGGGCAAGTGATTTCTACTGGGCTTTGTTAAATCTAACAACAACCCAACAATGAAACCTATAACAAGACCTGGAATGAAGTTCTCTGCCTTGAAACTCACTGCTAACCATTCTCCTTTTTGTTTCTGTTGTTGCTACACAAACAACACCAAGAACACTCAGGCAAAAAAATAGCATATTCAAGGTAAATAGCGTATCAAAACTCACAAAATAGAATTGACATGGTTCCCAATATATAAGGGGTAAAAAGAAGTAACTCAAAGATTGGAATTTTGGACCACCCCTGGGGGAGAGGTGCATGGTTGTTCGATAGGATGGTGGAACATTTGTATATCAAATACGCGTTAAAAAATGAATTACCCTAAATAGACTATGAGGGTTTTGTTCAGTTGTTGGGACAAAAACCACAAAAGAAGACAGATGAGGGAAGTGAAAGACATTAACTAACCTTATCCCGAGGTTGATTAGAATTTAGGATTGAAGAGAACATTGAGTTTTTGCAGTGAAGGAAGAAGGAACATGAATGGGTAATTTTTGAATGTTTGAAACTGAAAATCTTAGTCTTAGATCAAAAGGGTAAGCGAATTTTGAGAAGATGAACATTTACTGGTGGCTGCTTTGGCCAGTGGAGAGACCATGCCGCATTTGAAATTAAGGATTGAGTTTTTTTAAGGAAGAGAAGGTTTAATGGTTATGAACTTATGCTTCGGTGTATACTTTTTGTTTTCTCACCTTTAAATTTTTATTTTTTAATCAATTTAAAGTCTTATAACTTTCAGGGTGATAAAGATTAACAGATTTGCAGTGTTGTTTTTTCTTAGTTTTGATAGTGGATGATGCACCCGTTCTCTTTTCTGTTATTAGTTTATTCATATTATCTGAAATTTTTATCTTAATCGTTAACACCTTTCTTGGTTCTGTATTATTTTAATGTTTAAACACTAATCTTTTATGAAGTAAGTTTTATTCAAAAATCATTCCAAAATACTAGCTAAAAGTACGTGAATAACTAATAAAAAATCTTTTGCTTTTATATAATATAAAAAATATAATGCTTAATTATTAATTTAATCCTTCTATTTATTTTATTGATTCGGTTCATTTTGATTTTTTATTATTTTTGGATTCAATTTAAACATTCAATTTTTTAAGAAAATTCAATTTAGTTTTCTTATTATTTTTAATTCAATTTAGTTTTCTTTTAGTTAAAACGATCAAATTTTATCTTATTCAATTTGAGACAAAATTAATAATTAAGTTTAATTACGACATATATCTACATGTTAAAATAATTTTTTAGAATTTATATATCAAATCATTCTCGAATTATTTTAAGTCGCTAATTACTCTAAAGTCCACTTTTTTTAAAAAAAAAAAATTTGGGTCTGGTTTAATTAAAGGGTCCAAGGTCAGTCCACTTATCTTCCCAGAACCCTTCCAACTTACTCACTTACTTCCATTTTGTCTCCTTTTTTCTAAAACAGTTCATTTTCTATCTTCCCTTTCTGAAGTAGAAGCTAAGCTATGACAGTTGGAAAACCCTTTTCCGAGCTAGCAGAAAGTTCCTTCCTCCAAGTAAGTCAATCTCCAACCTCTGTTCCATTTTCGTTTTAATATTCTGGAGCTATAGTTCCACTTCAATTCTTGTATGGAGATTCACTCTCCCTTCCTGTGCCTTGTGTTTTTCAGCTCTGTAGTTGTTTCTGGATCTGTAGTACCTTTCCCTTAGGTTTTTTTTTTTTTTTTTTTTTTTGTTTTATCATTTTTTAAG
>Ga0214544_1011099_pt1 | contig 12725 bp, 18 predicted proteins | sample CNSS3metaG_FD_160074 | JGI IMG/M metagenome (GOLD analysis project Ga0214544, IMG submission 160074) | Root nodule microbial communities from cowpea collected in UCLA plant growth center, Los Angeles, California, USA - CNSS3 | ecosystem: Host-associated > Plants > Roots > Nodule | place: USA...
AGAGAGAAATAAAAAAAAAAAATATATATATATATATATATATATATATATATATATATATATATATATATATATATATATATATATATATATATATATATATATACACATGTCACTATACATAACTTAAACATCCCACATTGTTCCTTCTTTTAGTTCCTACCATCTGATTTCCAATCAGATTATTCGTGTTCTACATCGTCTAATGATTACTTCAAGGTGACATGCTGCCATACCTATCGGCCACAACCGATAGAGCACGTGCGAGAAACAATGCTACGGATCATACACCGTAACGCCAGGTAGAGTTCTCATATACGAACATAGTTCGTATCGTCCCAAGACTACCAAACTCGTCAGCCAACAACTGAGGAGGGCAATCTATCTGGACCCATTCATACTGGCCACAACCAGCACACTCACACCGGCAACACTCGCCAACCCGAGCCACAACTCAAGAGATGCTATTCCGAGCCACTACTCAATGAATACCACGTGCTTAACCCCTATCCCGAGCCACAACTCAAGGGATACGTTCCGAGCCACAACTTAAGGAACACCAACAATCCCACCTTTAAAACTTCACTAGACGCCTTGTAGATCACAAATGCGAAATCATAATTCCAAGCTGCCAGCTCCCAGACCGCCTAGCGGGTGTCGTGTACCGCCAGGCGCCCGCGAATCTGGTGCCCCTCTGTTTGGTCACTCTCGTATGGCTGTCTCCAGCTCACCGCCGGGCGACATATCAGTAATCTCACTTAACTGATTTTCCCCCTTTCTGGTTTGGCTCTGTGACAGTTTGCACTATAAGTTAGTACAACTAATAGTGAACCTTCCTAACTAATCAACTTCACTTACAAGCAAGTTATCTAATACCACAAGTCTCAATACCACATAAGATCTCCAAACCGAAATTGCAACTAAATATAATGTCTTAAGTACAATCTTACTAATCCAATAAGCCATTGATAGTCTCACGCACCTGTTCTAATTTCATCATCTCGTCATATAGCTAAGCTTATATCAGATTTTCCTTTGTTTACCAATCTTTGTTTAGTACTACTATATTACAATCTATCCACTTTGGCTCATCACAATTAACCATACTATTCTGCGTTTTCTCCTATCACCATAATTGTCTCCACACGAGTTGTACATCACCCCACTGCCCCTCTAGCTACAACCCTTACTGTACTTGAGACGTATGTCCTCTCTACTTCAACTCCTCAAAGTTCATACTCCAACTTCCACATATCATCACCAAATTCTCATATCCCATTATCGCACCCAACTCTATCCCTGCAAAACCCCTCGAGTACACCTCACAGCCACACAATTTCCCTTCTCTACGCTTGCGCCTGGCGGCTAAACCATTACCGCCAGGCGATGCTTAGGATTCTGGGAAAACTCCAGAACTTCCAGTGTTGTATAGCCCACCTTGGACACTCCTTCGTACTGTTCTATACCTATGTTCATCTTTCCGATCGTATACATGCTAGCAAGGGTACTAATTCTTAGCTTTGACCATATCTAATACAATTCCAGTGCAAATCAACACCCATTACCCAAAATTCGTTCAAAAACATCGCTTTGCCAACCCTACAGTTCATATTCACTGTTCCATCAAATTACTCTGTCAACTACGCTCAAAATCAAAGATTTACTACTCTCGATCATCTCCTAAGACCCACTCCTCGCTTTTCCTCCAAGCAATTCATGTCAAAACACGCGAACAACACAAATCGAGTCACATACCCGCGTCACCTGGCGGTCCCAGCCAATTCCGCCAGGCGCTCCATGCAGAAAAACCCAGAACATTCACAGACTTTGAGTCGCCTGGCGGTACAAGGATTCACCGCCAGGCGCTACACCCAGAAACACAATAGAACATGCACAAATGGATGAGCCACATGGCAGCTATGTATAGCCCGCGAGGCGATTTCTGGAAAATTTCCAGAATTTAGCAGAATCACGAAACAGATACAGAATCATCAATAGTTTACATATGATTTTCATACAATTCATATCAAACAACAAATTAACGTAGGAAGCTCCTGTAACTTGGAATTCATTCGCTTAAATTGAACGCTTGAGAGCTCCCAACGATCACCAATGATCTTCCCCTTGGCTTCCACTCAACCAGCCCCAAAACTCACTCCCACTCACTAATCTTAGCAATTTCGTGCTTTGTTTCTGGTACCACTTCTAATATTGCCAAACCTTTTCCAAAACTTCACTTTTGCCTTTTAAATGGAAACTTAAGGCTAGGGGAAGAGTTAAAAACGAGCTGCCACTTAATTTGAGTGTTAATGGCCATTCAATCTCCCATTATGGGATGTTTTTACAACCACCCTTGGCTGCTATTTTCTCTAGGGTTTCCGTTAACCCTTCACATTCATGCCAAAGCCAAAAATAGCAAAAAGAATGTTTAATTTGGGTCCCCCAAGATTTGAACCCATAACCGTGTAATTGCTAAATCAATATAGACCATCATGCCAATTCATGTTTAATGCTAATAATCATCATCCAATTAACATATTATTTCACACATATTTAAAATAATAACAAATAATAACACAAAATTGGCATATATAGGACTCAAACCCAGGTCCTCTCACACAATCATAGTACTCTCAACCACATGAGCTAGCACTTTTCCACATCATACCAACCCTACTTTAATGTCATAAATGATTTACCCACCCGCATTTATTAATTAATTAAATTCCACGGGTCTTACATTACCCCCACCTTTAAAATTTTTCGTCCTCGAAAAAGAGAACTTACCAGTGAACAGATGTGGATAAGACCGCCTCATGACATCTTCCATCTCCCATGTCATTTCCTGAGTTGCCTCATCCCATAGCACCTTCACTGTTCTGATCTCCTTTCCTCTGAGCTGCTTTACTTGAGAATCCAAGATTCTCACTGGTCCGACTCCAACGGTCAAGTCCTCCCGTACCTGTACATCATCATCCTCTAGAACATGCGTAGGATCTGCTATGTATTTTCTCAGCTACGACACATGGAAAACATTATGTAAGCTTCCCAAGTGTGGTGGCAAAGCTATCTCATATTCTGTCGACCCAATCCTCCTCGTGATCTGATATGGCCCGATGAATCGAGGAGTCAACTTCCTTGATTTAAGAGCTTTGCCAATGCCTGTTGTAGGGGTCACTCGGAGAAATACGTGATCACCAGCCTCAAACTCAAGCGGCCTCCTCCTCTTGTCTGCATAGGATTTCTACCGACTCTGAGTTGCACGCATGCGATCCTGTATCATCTTCACCTTCTCGGTGGTCAGCTGTAAGAACTCTGGCCCAAGTACTATCGACTCTTCGTCCTGCTGCCAGCATAGAGGTGTCCGGCATCTCCTACCGTACAATGCCTTATACGGTGCCATTCCAATGCTGGAATGGTAACTATTATTATACGTGAACTCTATCAATGGCAGCATATCACTCCAAGTGCCTAGATGATCTAACACACAAGTCCTCAGCAGATCCTCCAATGACTGGATAGTCCTCTCAGACTGCCCATCGGTCTGAGGGTGATACGCTGAACTCATTCTCAGCTGAGTACCCAAAGCCTTATACAAAGATTGTCAAAACCTCGATGTGAACCTTGGGTCTCTATAAGATATAATACTAGTAGGCACACCATGTAGTCGGACCACCTCTCTGACATATAACTCTGCCAGTTTATCCAGGGACATCTTCTGATTTGTGGGCAAAAAGTGCGCACACTTCGTCAACCAGTCTACAATCACCCATATAGAGTCATGCCCTCTCACCGACCTCGGTAGATGTGTGACGAAGTCCATGGAAATGTTGTCTCATTTCCACTAAGGAATATCCAGAGGCTCCAACATACCACTCGACCTCTGATACTAAATCTTTGCTTTCTGACATACCAAGCAGGAAGCGACGTAATCAGCCACATCTGTCTTCATGCCTGTCCATCAAAAAGTAGCTTTCAAATCTTTATACATCTTAGTCATACCTGGGTGTATGCTAAGACGACTCTTATGCCCCTCATCTAGGAGCATCTTCCTCAAGAATCTACTACTGGGAACACACACTCTCTCCCTGAACCGTAGGATACCGTCTCTGCCCATCCGAAAATCCTTCCTCTTCTCAGTGCCCAACTCACCAATGATCTATTGCAGCTCCTGATCCTTACCTTGTTCTACTCGAACTTCATCTAGGAACTCATTTGTGATCCTTAACATGCTGCATCGTATCTGTCCTGCCCCCATGTCCAGCCCCAGATTCATGTCCCACAATTGTTCTATCAGCTCCAACTCTCTAATCATCATAGTTGACACATGAATTCTCTTCCTACTCAAGGCATTGACAACGACATTAGCCTTACCAGGATGGTACAAAAGCTCAAAGTCATAATCTTTCAAATATTCCATCCAGCGCCTCTACCTCATATTTAGCTCCTGATCAAATAAGTATTTTAAGCTTTTATGGTCGCTGAATACCTGAAACTGCGCCCCATACAAATAATGCCTCCATGTCTTGAGGGCAAACATAACTGCCGCTAACTCCAAGTCGTGTGTCGAGTAATTTTTCTCATGCACCTTCAACTATCTCGATGCATAGGCCACAGTTCGTTTATCTTGCATCAGCACACAACCCAACCCCTGATACGAGGCATCACAGTATACCTCAAATATTTTAGTCGTGTCAGGGATTGCTAGTACTGGTGCGGTAGTCAATCTCCTCTTCATATCTTCAAAGCAAGCTTCACACTCATCTATCCATGAGAAGGGCTGGTCCTTTCTAGTGAGCTGTGTTAGGGGACTCACCATCTTGGAGAAACCCTCCATAAATCGTCGATAATACCGTGCCAAACCCAGGAAACTCCGCACCTCTGTAACTGTTTGTGGCCTCTCCCAGTTCATCATTGTCTCGATCTTAGCCGGATCAACTGCTATTCCTTGGGCTGAGATCACATGGCCTAGGAATTGTACTTCCTCTTACCAGAATTCACATTTCGATAACTTCCCATACAATTGATGTTCTCTGAGAATCCCAACACCACCCTCAGATGCTCTGCGTGTTCTTCTCTGCTCTCAGAATATATCGGAATATCATCGATAAACACTACCACAAACTGATCCAGATATGGCCGGAAAATCCTATTCATATAGTCCATGAATATGGCCAGCGCATTGGTCACCCCGAATGGCATCACCACATACTCGTAGTGACCATAACGTGACCTAAAAGCAGTCTTTTGTACGTCCTCCGACCTGACTAGGATTTGATGGTATCCAGACCTCAAGTCTATTTTTGAGAACACCGCAGCTCCCCTCAGCTGATCCAACAGGTCATCAATCCTTGGCAGTGGGTACTTATTCTTTATCGTTAACTTGTTCAGCTGCCGGTAATCAACACATAACCTGGAGCTACTATCCTTCTTTTTCACTAACAAAACCGGCGCCACCCACGGTGATGCACTCGGTCAGATGAACTTCTTCTCAAATAGATCCTCAATCTATTTCTTTAATTCGGCTAACTCAGCTGGTGCCATCCTGTACGGTGCCATAGAAACTGGCCCACTGCCAGGGATGAGATCAATGGAGAAATTCACATCCCTGTTAGACAACAACTCTGGAATCTCATCCGGAAAGACATCTGCGTATTCATCCACTACTGGAATCTTGCTGATATTCTCGACCGTACTCATCTTCTCCGCATGAGCCACTATCATATAACATGTAGCCCCACCCTCAATCTCCTTCACAGCCTGATTAGACGAGATATGCTCCAACCCGACTGTATATGAAAACACTATCTTGCATTGTCCGCAATCAATGACAACATGGTTGCTCGACAACCAGTCCATGCCCAGAATCACGTCCAAACCCTCCATCGGCAGGCAAATAAGATTCAGCTTGAACCTACGGCCTGCCACCTCCATAGGGCACCCAACACACAGAAGTGGTGGATACCTCACCAGATGCTAGCGTCGTAACTATCAGTTCGCACCCCAGCTCTCGCATCGCAAGCCTGAGCCTCCTCACACATTCATTAGACACGAATGAATGGGTGGCTCCTGAGTCAAAAACACTACAACCTCATGGTTACACAACGAACACAAAAACTGCAATAGGTTACTTGACTGTGTTGCCTCTGTGGTCTTCAAGGCGAACACACGCCCCGATGCTCTGGGCCGGTCTCCGACAGGTTTCTTGGCTGGTGTACCCCTAGTTGGTTTTCTATTAAGACACTGACGTGCAAAGTGTCCAGTCTGCTCACACACGTAGCACTTACCAGTGCTACTGCCTCCACCTGTATTGCTAGCGGGTCTAGTACAATCACTCCTCAAATGCTTCCCGCCACAGTTATAGCACTGTAGCATCCTGAAGGTAGTCGGTGGCCTACTATAAGGCTTCTTCTATTGACGGGTGTCTGTCGTAGTCTTCTATGATCGTGCTGCTCGACTGGGCCCCATCTCCAGCTGCTCAACTGTCTTGGCCTGCTCGACCAAAACTGGGAATTCTCTGATCCTGAGGGGCACCAAAAATCTGCGCAACTCATGTTTGAGTCCACCCTCAAACTTCCTGCACTTCCACTCCTCTATGACCTCTAGAGAGTAAAAACGTGCAAGGTACTCAAACCTCTCGATGTAAGCATCCACGGTCATGGTTCCATGCTGTAGTATCAGGAACTCCGCCTCCCACTCATGCCTCGCATTGTCCGGAAAATATTTCCCCAGGAATTTCGTCCTAAAGGTAGTACAGGTCACCTCCTCACCACGAGTCTGCATCAGTCATTGCATCCCTTGCCACCAATACTCTGCATCTGCCACCAACAGAAAAGTGACAAATAATAGCCTATGGGCATCTATGCACTCCAGCACCCCGCAAATCTTCTCGCACTCCCGCATCCAGGCGTCTGCCTCATCAGGAGTAGCCTTGCCAGAGAACTTGGTAGGCCTATGTTTCATGAAATCCTCCATAGTTACCAGCCTGGTAGGTGCAACTACGGCTCTGAGTGGCGCTGCTATGGGCTGCATCATGTTCACCATGCGATGAATCGCCTGAGCTATGTCATCAACTCTAGTAGTGTTCCTTCTCCTCCTATTAGCCATAGTTTGCGCACGCCACATATTATAGCTGTTCACACACACAGCTCAAATTAGGATTCCACATCCAAAATTAGTACAACAATACAAGCAATTAGTCACGCAAGCGTAACACGATAAGCTCACTCCCCATAGATCCCAAAAATCATTTTGAAAACCATTGCTCTGATACCAATTGTAACATCTCGTTAGGATATTACAATTTTATAAATAAATAAAAGCAACAATTTAAATATACGCGGCAATTAGTAATACCTCGTTTTCCCAAAACGCGGGAAAATTCAAAATTTATTAAATATGTAAATAATGTTCATAACCATCAGTCAACAAAATCGAAAATCAAATGTTATAATATCACCCATCAGGGTTTACAACTGATCCCAAAACCAGAGAAAATAAAACATAAGATTTACCCGAGTCTATCCCATCTCCGCGACTAAGCTTCACCTGAGCCACCTCCATCAACAACATTTGCTCCCGTGTACCGTGTACACGATCATTGCCAAACACACGCAGATAGAGAGAAATAAAAAAAAAAAATATATATATATATATATATATATATATATATATATATATATATATATATATATATATATATATATATATATATATATATATATACACATGTCACTATACATAACTTAAACATCCCACATTGTTCCTTCTTTTAGTTCCTACCATCTGATTTCCAATCAGATTATTCGTGTTCTACATCGTCTAATGATTACTTCAAGGTGACATGCTGCCATACCTATCGGCCACAACCGATAGAGCACGTGCGAGAAACAATGCTACGGATCATACACCGTAACGCCAGGTAGAGTTCTCATATACGAACATAGTTCGTATCGTCCCAAGACTACCAAACTCGTCAGCCAACAACTGAGGAGGGCAATCTATCTGGACCCATTCATACTGGCCACAACCAGCACACTCACACCGGCAACACTCGCCAACCCGAGCCACAACTCAAGAGATGTTATTCTGAGCCACAACTCAAGGAATACCACGTGCTTAACCCCTATCCCGAGCCACAACTCAAGGGATACGTTCCAGCCACAACTCAAGGAACACCAGCAATCCCACATTTAAAGCTTCACTAGACGCCTTGTAGATCACAAACACGAAATCACAATTCCAAGCTACAGCAGTACAATTCGCTTGGCGGGGGACACGTGCCGCCAAGCGTTGCCAGCTCCCAGACCGTGTGGCGGGTGTCGTGTACCGCCAGGCGCATAGCGCCTAAAAAATTCATCTCGCCGCAGGTACCTCCTAGCGGAAAGTCCCTCACCGCCAGGCGCCCGCGAATCAGGTGCCCCTCTGTTTGGTCGCTCTCGCCTAACGATCTCCAGCTCACCGCCGGGCGACATATCAGTAATCTCACTTAACTGATTTTCCCCCTTTCTGGTTTGACTCTGTGACAGTTTGCACTCTAAGTTAGTATAACTAATAGTGAACCTTCCCAACTAATCAACTTCACTTACAAGCAAGTTATCTAATACCACAAGTCTCAATACCATATAAGATCTCCAAACCGAAATTTCAACTAAATATAATGTCTTAAGTACAATATTACTAATCCAATAAACCATTGATAGTCTCACACACCTGTTCTAATTTCATCATCCCGTCATATAGGTAAGCTTATATCAGATTTTCCTTTGTTTACCAATCTTTGTTTAGTACTAATATATTACAATCTATCCGCTTTGGCTCATCTCAATTAACCATACTATTATGCGTTTTCTCCTATCACCATAATTGTCTCCACACGAGTTGTACATCACCCCACTGTCGCTCTAGCTGCAACCCTTACTGTACCTGACACGTATGTCCTCTCTACTTCAACTCCTCAAAGTTCATACTCCAACTACCACATATCATCACCAAATTCTCATATCCCATTACCGCACCCAACTTTGTCCTCCTCACGAATCTAATCCTCCCCAAAATCACGACCCTGCAAAACCCCTCCAGTACACCTCACAACCACACAATTTCCCTTCTCTACGCTTGCGCCTGGCGGCTAGACCATTACCACCAGGCGGTGCTTAGGATTCTAGGAAAACTCCAGAACTTCCAGCGCTGTACAACCCACCTTGGACACTCCTCCATACTGTTATATGCCCATGTTCATCTTTCCGATCGTATACATGCTAGCAAGGGTACTAATTCTTAGCTTTGACCATATCTAATACAATTCCAGTGCAAATCAACACCCATTACCCAAAATTTGTTCAAAAAGATCACTTTGCCAACCCTACGGTTCATATTCACTGTTCCATCTAAAAATGCTCCATGATGGCCCAAGTGAAAAGGAGTTTAGCTTCACCTTGAGTAGATGTTGCTAACTCTTCTTGAATTTGCTTGGCCATGCCTCCTTTGATTAGACCCTTGGCTAAGGTTGTGTAATCACTTTTGGATTTTGAGGTAAGGGAGTCTAATTCTTTCCCATTTTCATTGGACTTAACTTTGCACTTCTTATAAGTTGCTAGAGAAATCCCTAAGACAGGATTATAGGGGAAACGAAGATTAGGGGCTCTGGTGAAGAAACCTGTCACCAAGATCAAAAGAGGACATAGAGGAAACCTATCCTTTCAACGGCCAATGTGATGATGACACATTAACAAAAAAGTCAGATGCATTTAATGTGACAGAACACTTCACACACCTAGAGCAATAATCATTCAAAAACCCTCATTTATATAGAACAAAAATGCCATTCATAAACTAAAATCCTAAAAGGTAAGACGACCATCCAAAACATGCTCAAGGGCTCATCTACCTGTATATCGAATTCGAATTCAACTCGACCATTGATGAAATGGTTATTCACCATAATTTCTAAGATGTTCAAGCACAATGACTATATCCCCCTAACTTTATATAAGGAGCTTGACCAGGGAGTACAACACAATGAATCATTTTTCATACTTACATTATAAATAGGTCCATAAACTCTTACTTACTTAAGCATCAAAGATTCTTTTGCAAGTGGATCTTCTTTTGTCAGGATAGACCTACCTTGCAAAGGCTTTCCCAAGATTTCGTCACGTGTCTTGCAAATTCATAATCCAAACCCCGATAAGAACAAAACGTAAGTATTTTTATTTGAACTATGAAGCTCAGACACGTCTCACAAATTGTGTGTCTAATGGCTAATATGTATCGGAGATATCAAAAAAATGTTCTCTAATATAATTTTAACACGGCTCCAATATATGTTAATAAAGATAAATACAATTATTTTTTAAAAAATTATATAGTTGTAAATTTATTACATAAGTTTATTTTATGATTATAAAAAAGAAACAAATATTATATAATCACTATTTTTCGTCTTTTAGATATTAGATATATTTAGACTTTTTGTATTAGATGACAATATATTTAGATTGTTTTATTTGACTAACTTTGTTTATAGATAATTTTGAATATATAAATATTAGTTGTTAAACAAAATAATTTATAATGATATAATATATAGATTCTTTATCTCATCCTACATTTTGGAGATTACTCATATTAAAGTTTTAGTATCCATGTCATGTTAAAGTATTTGTGTTAGTATTCGTGCTATATAGTTTGAAAGAAACCAAAAGGAGAAAATATTACAAAAGTACTTTTATCACTTCTCTCTTCAAATATATGCATACTAATCTTTGAAGCTCTGACATGACGACTAGCCGCACTTCCCCGCTACACCGCTCCAAAAGCCTTTCTGACACAGACACACATTCGACACATTCACGATACAGTGTCCAGCGAATGGGGTTGGACACGATTCTGATCTTAAACATGACAACAATGACACGATCCACTCCTCGAACACACATGTCACACCCAATGTGGTAGGAAAGAAAAGTCATGGATATTCTATAAAGAGCATATCTGATTCTCAAAAGAATCTTACATAAAGAGGATCTAATTTAGGATAAACCAAAAAGACACAAATGAACAAGATTCAAAATTTTGGACCCATGAAAGAAAAAAAAATGGAAGAGAAAGAAGAGGAAAGAAGAAAAGATATAAAAAGAGGAAAAATGCACAAAATCTAAAATATATGAAAACAATCACCTCTGAAAATTATCCAAATACCCCAACTTTATTTGTTGACACCTATCCATTTCACAGGTTTTCTGTAAAAGCACATTTGGATATTACTAAAATAACCCAACTTTATTCGTTGACACATTCCATTTTAGAGGTTTTTTGGTCAATTACTGTGTACAGAAGAAGCTTTTTGTGTACCCTTCATTAATTACTTGTCTATTTGACTATTTGACCCTTCCTGTTCAGCTTCCTTTTCATTTTCCTGCCCAACTTCATTGACACTTTTCTTAAATAAAGGGCTTTTGGTCTTTATGCTATTCTTTGAAGTTTCCCGCTACAAGGCTGATAAAATTTGAATGTGATTGTGCATTTAATGCGTGATTGACGTTGGTCAAGAGAAGATTACCAGTCTTCTTCTACAGGAAGCCAAGCTATTTCCATTCTTCATTCTTCCACCAAAGGGCATTTTAAAGAGCATAAGAAAAGCCTTCCTGTTGAAGGTTAGTTATGCTTCTTCTTCATGAAAGTTTGTATTTTTTGTACTTCTAATGTGTTGAATAGGGTATCGTCATGGGTTAGTAGTATTTGAAAGTTAGAAGGTTAAGTTTTTTTAAGTTTTGTTTGTTCTTCTTGGTGGTGTTCTTTATTTATTTTTTATTTGTGTGTTTGGATTTTTGTCCTCTTGGGTGCTTAAGTTTCATTTTTTTTCTTTATTTTTTGTGCTTATTTTTCCATTATCCTGTTTCAGAAATCGTTTCATCGGTCGCGACACGGGTTTGCTGCGTTTGCATGTTTCAACGAAAAGGAAAACGACGACAATGAGCAGTGGTGGTTCCTTTCGTGAGCGATGATGGTGGAGAGATCGTGGTTCTGTGGCAGCAGTGGTCTGAAGGGGAAGAGAAGAAAACTCTTTCTGATTAAAATAAGGTTTGGGTTGGTTGTTATGAAAACCCTTTATGAAAAACCCTTTATATTTCGTATTTGTGTTTTCTTAGTTTTGGACGTTGGTGTTTGGTGCTTAGTGTTATGTTTTTAACATTTGTATGTGTTCTTTAGTTAAAGGTTTGTGTTGGTCAAAGGTTTGTGCTTTATATATATTTCGCAAGGGATATGGTGTTTAGGTGTTAAAATAGCATGTAAAGATACATTTTACAATTTATTGTTTGATTTGATGAATGTTTTTTTTTTCTGTGTTAAAGTTCTTAACTTTTTAGTTGTTTCTTGGTTCTTTTTCTTTTTATTTTTCTTCCTGTTTGATGGCTTTCATGTACTTGAAGAGTAAAACTTTTTGGGAGATAGTTTTTGAATGTTTCTATTATGTGTTTAGATTATTAAATTTTAAAGTTCTTAACTTTTTTTTTGTTGTTTCTTTGTTATTCTTCTTCTTGTTTGATAGCTTTCATGCACTCGAAGTTTTAGGAAGACAATGGATGTCGTTATCGATTTGATGCCATTGTTATGGACGAGAGTTACGGAGTTCTTGATTCTTGATAAGAATCTGAAAATGGAGGTTTATATATATATATATATATATATATATATATATATATATATGCTTAAAGATATAT
>Ga0214544_1011100_pt1 | contig 12722 bp, 10 predicted proteins | sample CNSS3metaG_FD_160074 | JGI IMG/M metagenome (GOLD analysis project Ga0214544, IMG submission 160074) | Root nodule microbial communities from cowpea collected in UCLA plant growth center, Los Angeles, California, USA - CNSS3 | ecosystem: Host-associated > Plants > Roots > Nodule | place: USA...
CACCGAATATGAGCAGATCATCGGCAACTACGCCTTCCGCCACCACGTCAAGCCCGGCATCACCGGCTGGGCCCAGGTTAATGGTTATCGCGGAGAAACCCGCACGCTCGACCTGATGCAGAAGCGAGTGGAGTATGATCTGTGGTACATCAATAATTGGAGCGTGGGGTTGGATATCAGGATCGTTGTTGGAACGATCGCAATAGGATTCAGGCAAAACACGGCCTATTGATGGTCCAAATACTAGGCGCAACGAGAAGCAATCATACGCGCGGCAGAAGGTGACATGAAGGATCTGAGCTCAATATCGGGCTACAAATACGACGACGCCGAGCTAAACGATTCACATTCACATTTGGTGCCGTCGCTACTGTCCTTTTTGGATAGTCTAGATCAGCCAGCAAACAGCTTGAGATTGATGGATCTTGGATGCGGCAATGGCTCAATCACAGAGCTACTGCATAGGCGCGGATATTCTGTCGTAGGTGTCGATCCTTCCGAGGAGGGAATCCAGCTTGCCAAAGCAAAGTATCCGCATCTTACAGTTCATCGAGGATCTGCCTACGACGACCTGGTAAAAACCTATGGCAAGTTCGACGTCGTCGTCAGCCTAGAAGTAGTTGAACATGTCTACAGTCCGCGCGAGTACGCAGATGCAATTTACAATCTCCTCGTCCCGGGCGGAATAGCCATTATCAGTACCCCGTACCACGGCTACCTCAAGAACGTCGCGCTTGCCTTGAGCGGAAGATTGGACAGGCATTTTACTGCGTTGTGGGATCACGGCCACATCAAGTTCTGGTCCATCCGGACTCTAACGAAGCTTTTGGATGAAAAGGGATTCAAAGACATCCGTTTTAGGCGCAGTGGACGGGTTCCGGTTTTTGCAAAGTCGATGGTCGCCTGCGCAAGGAAATAGAGTCGACCTCGCTGCACACGCATGCGCCCAGCAAATTTTACCTAGGCACCGCATTCTGTGAGGTGCCCCCTGCAACACGTAACCATGCCCTGGCGTCATGAAACCAAATGAACTCTAACCAAGTGCCAGCCGTATCAAGCTTCCATTCGTCTTGACCGGAACCTCGAACGGAAATCACACCAGCTCCGTTTGAGGCGTCAGTCCGCATTATCTTGCAAGTTGCCCCCGAACAAGAACCGGGCCTAGGAAGTACCAAGCGCTTGTTCCGCGTTAAGTCCTTCGAGAATACCACATCGACCCTACTAGCGCGTGGAACTTCAAACTCATCATCTTCCGGATCGAGCAGCAAGGTCGGCGCAGCGTCATAGAAGTTATTTTCGTGGGTAGCTTCGACCCGATATCCGCTCATACCTTTCTGATTTGTGCGCAGCGGTAATGAACTCAAAAGCTTGTAGGAAGTATTCTTTCCACCCAGTGAAATTCGATCCCAGGCTCCAACAAATCCAAAACTCTTATCGATGATGTGAGCAACGACAATATCACTCTCATAAGCATTGATGATCCGAAACGAAGATCGATCCGAACCACCAGACGTCAGCGCCCCTTGTATTGTCCACCCCTGACAAAACAACGAACAGCGGCTCGCACGAAGCACGCAGACGTCCTTTGCTTCGGGCAAGAGCGCCTTCTTGTGCTCGATATGCACACTAAGAATAGTGCCATAACACTGCTCTAGTGATATGTCCTCAAATGAGAACCCCTCTATATCCAACTGCGATAAGAAGACCTCGCAGTCCCAAATCCGGATGTGAGGTTCAATTGCAGGGGCTCGATAGTGATAGATCCCTATATCCTGCAAAGTAAGACTTAGCTGGCCAGCGTTCGTTTTGCGCGGCTGAATAAAAATAGCCGCACCAGTGAAATTTCGAAAGCGACAGTCGACGATCGATGCTGCCCAAATGAGAGGATTGTTGAAGAAGCTCGACAGGTAGGAGCTAATGCCGCGGAATCCCCCGTTGAAGTGACAGCTCTCGATCCGAAACCCCCAACCTCCGCCGCCGCCTATCGCAATTGCTATTGATTTGGTATTCTTGCTGTCTTGGAGTTCACTCCATTCGAATCGGAAACCAGAAATCGTCCACTCAGCCCCTTCGATTTCAAGGATCGGACAATTGGCTTTCGTTTGCTTGAAGACGGCGAAATTGCCAACTATTCGAACTCTATTTAGCTTAACCGATACAGAGCCATCGAGAAGATAGGTGCCCGACGGAAACTCCACTGCTGTCCAGATTCCGCTTAGTGTCGTCTGAGAGCACTTTCCTAGGCATCGAGCCACTGCTTCTGTATCGGCGTGAATTCCATCGCCATATGCCCCGAACCATCTCGGATTCAACTCTCCGTCCGGAATGCGCAACCATCTTCCCGTGCTTGATAGCTCCGACGCAAACACCAATCCAAGATCTGGTTCGGAATTGGAGTCTGGTCTCCATGTAAAGATGCCGCCTCCACCATCGCCGGGCGTATGATATCCAAGACAAACAGTTGTTTCCGATAGAGGCGCACGCTTAAGCGCGGAAACGTTAGCAACGGTCTTTATTTCTCTACCTTGAATGACACTTTCGCTGGCTGCCGCGGCCTTCGTCGTCGTTGCCGCTCCGATTAAGAGACTGGCTGCTGTGATCAACTCCCGACGCCTCATTGTGCCGCCCCTGAAGGAATTGAATTCTTGCTACCCATTCTTACGACCGCGCCTAAATGTCCTAGGATCAATTTCCTTTGCAGTACGAGTGGAACCATCGCCGCCATCACAAAGGCTGATGAGCTACACAGATGATTGTAAATACTGGTCGGTGCGGATCTACTGCTGAGGTGAACGATCATTGCCGCAAGCGCACCCAATGCGGAGGCCAAGCACGGCAGCCAAAGAATACGAGCCACTGAAGACCATGTCATTCCAAGCATGGTGAACACCAGCATCAAAGTGCCAACGGATATGACCGCCGAAAGCATCAGATACATCCAGCACAACTGAACGATTTTCCAGCCAAACCAAGCGCTGATCGAAAATAACAACAACGTCAGAATCGTTGTAACCAGGTTAAGCAAGAAAAGGAATCTAGGCCGCCCCCGTATAAGCAGCGTCGGGCCGATGTAAGAACTGAGCGATTGCAGCGCTCCTATTGGAGCAAGGATCGCGGCGAGCTCCGCAGCAAGCTGCCATCGAGCACCCAGCACGTAGGGCAGGATGTACGGGCCTTCAATGACAAGGAAAGCCGTCGCCGGAAGAGTTGCAGTGGCCGTAAGACAAATGACTGAGCCAACAACCCTCCTTGCCTCTCCTGCTTCCGGTCGCAGCCGACTGAATGTCGCCAAGAGCACACCCGATGCCGGCCAAGTAAGCACCATGAGTGGCAACACAATGAATTGGTAGGCAAAGGCGTATGCACCGAGCGCCGCAGGTCCAAGCATCGCGCCAATTATAATGTTATCGCCGTTTCTAAAGAGGAACGTGAGGAGGCTAGACCCAAAAACCCAACTACCAAAGCTTAGTAGGCGCCTTGTAGACGACCAGCGCAAATTCGCCCGAATCCCAGAACGAGAGAGGACGAAGAAACCTACAAACCGCACTGCTTGAGTAAGCAGGTGAAAAAATACCAAGCTCCAGACGCCGGCCTCTTGCGTCGCAAGGATCACCCCACAGAGCGCCCCCGAAGAAATCGCGATCGCTTCGACTGCCGCGAGCGATCGGTAGGCTAACTTGCGCTCGACCAGCGCCCTCGGCACTATCGTCCCTAAAGAAAATAGCGGGACAACTGAGAATGCAACGAGAATTGGCCGGATCTCCCATGCCCGAAGATTAGGGAGCAACCATAATGCCGCATTGAGGGCCAGGCCGACCAGCAACGCGAAGAAAACGCTTAGGGTAAATGCAGCCCCCGCTTCATGCTCTCCCAAGTCGCGATCCCGCACAATGGCTGTTGAAAGGCCGAAGTCCCCAAGCAGGATCACCAGTGTGACCAGCGGAAGAATGAAGTTAACTATGCCGAATTCGGCAGGCGCCAAATAGTGAGTAAGCGCTACATTGAAAAGAAACTGGAGCAACGCTCGGTAAACATTCAGTCCCGACGACGATATTAAGTTAGCTAGCATGTTGGACGCCTAGATCGCCAAGAGGCAAGATCAAGAGTGCCATGTGTATCCCGTTAGAATCGACTTTAAAAACCAAATCTGTTATTCATCCGGAACGACATAGGGACACCTTTCATTCAATGAATATCGAGCAAAAAAATCGTCTGCGGCGCGTTGCCAACATCGTCGACCCCAATCGTTTTCTCAGAGATGGCATAAGAAATCTACGGGGGCACTGGGCCTATCGCGGGATAAATGTACTTTCTGCAAGCCAAGGAAACACAGCGCTTAAGAAGATCGTCGAAGCAGGCGCGCCGGCTAGCGTTGGTAAGATTGGCGCCTCCGAGCTTAAAGTTCTTAACCAGTACATATCAGCGCCCCAAGCTGGCATTCGTTACGACGACATGGTTAAGGAGGAGATTCTCGTTCATTCTGGAGTTTTTCCAACAGATGATGATTTCTTGGACCGATACGCAGCAGCAATGCTGACTGCCTTAAGCGCTGTAGACCTTCTTGCAGTTTGGTACAATCCGGGTGAACGCCAAGTCGTCGATCGCGCCTGCCGGAGCGCTACCTTTTGTGAGTTGACCGGACTGGAAGCGTACTACTTCCCAGATCCATGGACATCGGCACTGCGTGGAAAGCGCGTTCTAGTGATATCTCCATTTGTCGATTCAATCCAGACACAGTATCTTTGTCGAAGTTCTGTATGGAGAGCTCAGCCAGATGTTTTACCCGACTTCGAACTTATCACTCTAGGCTGTCCTCAAAGCCCCGCACTTGTACCAAGCACAGACAAAAACTGGTTCGAAGTTTTCGATAGACTGCAGCACTCAGTTGCCAAGTTGGATTTCGATGTAGCTCTTATCGGAGCAGGCGCACTTTCAATTCCGATGTGCGCTACGATCAAGGCCTCCGGCAGGATTGCTATACATCTCGGCGGGCAGACCCAAATCTTGTTTGGGATCAAAGGACGACGATGGGATTCCCATCCCGTTATCTCAAAGATGTTTAATGAACATTGGACACGCACACTACCTCACGAAAGCCCCCCCGATCGCAACAAGATCGAGAACGGAGCTTATTGGTGAGTAGCCTTGCGAGACACGGATCGAAGAGAACCTTTTGCTTCATTGTTTCGGGCGACGAAACATATGGAGTGAGGAGGCTTACCCTCTCCCTGCTTTCGGCTCTGATAAAACTTGGAGTGACTTGTCGCGTCATCTCGATGGCGCCAGGGCCTATGGCAAATGACTGCTCGGAGGCCGGCGCAACTTGTGAGATTCTCTCCCTCGGGATCCCTCCAAATTTTGGAGCTGGATTCTGGCAGTCCATCGTAAGAATGGCTAGTCTGGCACTTTATCTCAGGCGCGCGGTCAAGGCCGTTAGTCAGCGAATTGATTACTTGAAACCCGACGCCGCGATCGTGAGAATGCCCAATTTGGTGCCGATTGCAAGCATGGCTGCACACAGGGCGGGCGTAACAACTTATTGGATAATCCCCAACGCAATCAGCGATGACTACCCTTTCAAGCTGAACAAATGGATCTATGATTTTTGGTTCTACTGGTACTCGGTCAAGCCATTGGCGAATAGCGCTTTCACTAGCAAGACGCTGTTGAACCGGAGAGTGAAAAGCAGCGTTTTCCATCTTGGAATAGACTCGCGAGGGTTCTCCTCAGAATCTCACTCGCCAGTTCGGCGTATCTCGTTAGGGCTCAATGAGTCGGATCTGGTCTTTGGGATATTTGCACGCTTGGTCCCTGAAAAAGGACAAGAGCTCATAATCCGTTCGTTAGCCGATGGAGGGGATGAACTCGGGGCCATCAAGCTTCTGCTGTGCGGCGGCCCGTATGATGCCGCATACCAGCAGCGCCTCGTCGACTTAGTGCGGACCTTGGGTCTGGACGGGCGCGTGATATTCCTGGGGCCGGTCAATGAGGTGGCACCTGTCTGCATGACGTGCGACGTCGTGGTGAATTCCCGAATTGATGCCGAGCCCTTTGGGCTCTCCGTCATAGAAGCGATGATGCTGGAGAAGCCCGTCTTAGCTCACTCTCTAGGAGGGCCCTCTGAGACGGTCGTCGATGGAGTAACTGGCTGGTTGTTTCACGAGCCCACTGTGAGCTGTGTAAAAGATGCGCTCCGCCGAACACTGGAAGACAAGGATAAGTGGGCGCGTATGGGTCAAGCCGGCAGATCTAGAGCAATAGAACGCTTCGAGATCTCCCGCGTTGCCGCCGATCTTTGCAAAATCGTGGAATGCCCGCCCGAGTTTTTCACAGACACGTCACAGGCAGGCTAACTTGAAAACCCGCGTGCTGTGGCTTTCAAAGGCGTTTCCGTACGAAGACTCGTTCGGCGGTGACCTAGTCTATTCGAAAGGACTAATGGAAGGCGTCGTAGCGAACAACGTCGCATTGACAGTTGTTTGCTTTGCGGAAGTCTCATCCGAAACACGGACGACCGCTCATGGAATAAGCTGGATAAAGATCCCACTGCAGCATCGCTCTCGCATTCTTAGCATCTTTTCAGCACTCCCCAGCATTTCCCATCGCTACGCGTCGGAGAGTTACAATGAAGCTCTTCGTGAGACGCTCAAAGCTGAGAGATGGTCCGCGATAGTGCTGGACTCAATTGCAATGGGAGTCTTACTCCCCAATCTGACCCAGGCCAAAGCCCCAAAGATTTATCTAGCTCATAACGATGAAACCATTGTACGACGCCGATTCGCGCGAGCGGGGCGGTCTAAACTACGCAAGGCCCCCTTGCTTTGGGATGCAAAGAAGGCTGAATTACTGGAGAGCAAGATTTGCAATCGGGTAAATTGCATCGCAACGATCACGGAACAAGACTCCATTGCATTCCGCGAGCGACATCCGTCCGTCAAGACAGTAGTCTGCCCTCCTGGGTATTCCCACATCCCTCAATCGCTCCCTGATTTTAAGAGCACACGAGCACGAACAGTCGTCCTGCTTGGCTCCTTGCACTGGGCTGTCAAACAGCAAAATCTCGAGAGTTTTCTTGAGTACGCCTACGAACGATGTTTGAAGGAGGCAGTGAGCATTCGAATTGTCGGTGATACTCCTCGGCAGTTTGCAGAAAGAATGCTTGAACGATTTCCCAGGATCGACTTTCGAGGCAAAGTAAAGTTCTTCGAAGAGCATCTGGCGGATTGCCGTATTGGTCTTGTCATTGACGAACTTGGCGGTGGATTCAAGCTGAAGATTCTAGACTATATCTTTAATGGGCTTCCTGTCGCTGGTCTAACTCATGCCATGGAAGGATCTCATCTGAGACCGGGGGCTGACTACATTGGATCGGACACTATTGAGGAACTGGTCTCCAACATAATCAGATCATTAGATGATATTGACCGGCTGATCTCGCTCCGCAATTCTGCATATGCACACAGCAAGACGCGGCACTCCTGGAAAGGATCGGCAAAGACTCTTCTAGAAGCTATCCAGATCACTTGAGAAGGCCTACGCCAGATGAACACCAGACCGCTGGCTGCTATCCGAACCGCCCATCAAGTCTCGCAGCGGAGTACTGACACCTTACTCTTACTTTACTTGCTTGGTGCATACACCGGAGTTTCCATATACAGCGGGACCCAGATACTTGTGCCGAGCGTAGCTTGCGTCGCTATCGCAGGAGCACTCTACATCCTCAAATGGCAGAGCGTGCCGCGCCAGTTTATCTGCGTAGTCTACGCGCTGGTTGTGATGCTTGCGATTCAGTATGCGATCAGCACCTTTAGATACGGCGATCAAGATGGAGTCATGCTGCGGGCAACGATCAACCAGATCGCTTCTATTTTAACTGGATTCGCTCTAGTACTACTCTCTTTCCAAATTTCAGCTGACCACTTCTCAAGAGTTTTGAAGCATTTCTGGCTCTTCCTAGTTATCGGCGCAACGCTGGAGCAATTCGCTGGTCTTGCGATAATCAGCGATGCTTTCCGCTCTCTGGTTTATCCAAAGAGTGCCTATGTTGCGGACGTAAGAGACCTTCAACTGTTTGGCGGCATCAGACCAAAGGTATTCTCCCTTGAACCTTCTTTCGTTGGCATCTGGTTTACGGCGACGATGTCTGCATGGTTAGCCTGCACTGATGCGAGGCCGTTTAGCTCAAGGTTTAATGCGGCCTTGGTGACCTGCCTATGGATGGGATATGTGGTCCGAAGCTCGACGATTGCATTTGTTGCGCCCCTATACGTCGCACAGCTGCTACTACTTCCTTCCCTGAGGGTAAAACGCCGCGGCGATCACCTTTCCAGAGCAATCATCGCTACCGCACTTGTCGGTGCATTCATCCTGGTTGGAGTCATTATCGAACTTCTTCCGCGTGGATTGGCTCCTGAATTCGTATACGGCGACAGTGTTTATGGACGCTTGATCGCCCCTCGATTAGTGACTCAAGCCATTCTCACGGACTCGCCCATTGCGGGCATCGGTCTCGGGAACCAAGACACACTTTTCGCAGCAACTCTGCCGGTTTATCTTTCCAATCGGCTCGCGTTCACAGGAGGGTACTTAGAGGCCTCCTCGGCGCGCTCATTGATTACAAATAGCTTCTTCCTGCATTGGATTTATCTTGGTATCGTCTTTGGTCTAATTGCTGCAACTGGTTACGTGCGGTTGCTGCGCTCAATCCAAATCCAATCCGTTTCTTACGTGGTCGCGACCGTCTCGATAATCTGGTTCTCCATTGGGGGCTACGTCACAGTCCAGTGCTGGACCCTCTTCTTTTTGTTTGCCACCGCAGCTCGCTATCGTGACAGCGAGTTCAAGGTTCTCCGCCGGAAATTCCACTCAGCCTGCGAGGCGACATAGCCCTCATAATATCCGGCGGAAGCATCAAGCCATCCAGATATTTGGGAGCCGAAACGAAGACCAAATCACAGTGGCTAGGTTGCGCCTTTCGAGAGAGGTGTTCCGCTCGATAGCACATGAACTATGCCGATCTTCCTCAATTGAGCACGGAGAAAGTCATTCATCAAAGTTCAATCTCCGGGGGCCTGGCATACGGGACTTGACAAGCTCACTTTTGGCTAATCGAATAGCGGAACGTGTTCACGCTGCGCATCGTACCAAGAATGATGTCGGCTCGTTTATAAGCGGGCAGCACAACATCTTTGCAGCGATCGGTACTGAAGTAGCAAACCTTCGCACTGACCTGCCGGACACAATTGTTCTTCAGGCTGACTACATGGTCCAACATTTGAGGATTCACAACATGTGCGCGGGAGGCAGCTTCGACGTCCAGACACGGTCGACCGAGCGCGTCACGCAAAGATGGAGCGCCCGTTTGCTCAGCGGGCCCCTGCATTGTTAGCCTTGGCGTGGAGCTCGTCTGAGATTGGACGGGCGTCACAATTGATAAGAGGAAGATCATCATCATTGGGTGACTTTTACTTATGCATCGAGCCGAGTTCATCATCACCTCCACGGTCGTTCGTCGACCGGAATGCCGGCTATGGGTAACTTAATCCCCTCCGCCGCCAGCCGCTTATAAAGAGCTTGCCTCGAAACGATGTCGGCCGAAACCAGAGCCGCTAGCAGCCGCTCCCGGTATGGCCAACCAGCCCCCATCAGATTGACCGCCGCATCTTCGACGAAGTCAGCATCGACCAACTGCTCAAACTCTGAAATGACCGCGGACTGGGTCGCATCACTTAGGGTCGAGAAAATGCCTAGAGATAGTCGATTTCGCCGAAGCGCGACCCACCCCTCCCGAGGTCCTGCTGCATACGATTGATTGAGGTATCGGAGATATTGAAGATCAAATCCGCCACGCGTAGTTTCAACCGAATAGAGCATCAGCCAAAGCAACGAATCGTTGGGGCTGACCGCAAGAGCCGATCTCACATCCTCTACGGCGGCTGATATGCTGCGATGGGCCTCCTCGGAGCTGCTACGCAATAGTGCTTCTTCCGCTGTCCGAAGCTTGATGAGGGCCAAGGCACGTAAAAATCCTGGTGGCGAAATCGGACCGGCTTGTTCGCTCTGGATTCCAACCAGTACATTCGCCAGAGCGCCTAGCTTAAATCGATGGTCGCCGACAACTCGCGCAGCAATGTCACTAGCCGGTATCATCTGCCAGACGGCGGGCAGCGCAGTGATCGACCAGATAGCACTGGAGAGTCCGCCCGCCAAGAGCAGACCACGCAGCATCGCAAGCCCGCAGCTCAGCCTACTATTCCACATACCCATAACGGGCATAGTATTTCTGGTAGTAGTAACGTCCGTGGTAAGATTCGTAGCGAGCGAGCGCTTGAGTATCGGCTTTATTCAAAACGACGCCAAGCAGCTTATCCTGGATTTCTGGCGAGCCTCGCAAATTGTGCCTAACGACATCAATGTTGGTCTTCCCCCATTCCACAACGAACACATAGGAATCGACGAAAGAAGACGTGACGCGCACATCGACTACGGGCGCCATCGGCGGCATGTCTACCACCACATAATCGTATTTTGATCGAAGGAGCGTAATCAGCGAATGCATCGCCTTCGAGGCGAGGATCTCATTAGTGTGGAATAGCTTGGAGGTGATGCCCGCTGGTAAGATAGAAAGCTTTGTTTCGGGATCGACAGTTAACGCGTCTTCGAGCTGCACTTTATTTGCGACTACGTCTACAAGGCCGATTTTGGCATTGGGCACCAGGGCACGTGAAAGCGATGGATTGCGCAGGTCACCATCGACCAGGATCACCCGAGCACCTCCATGCGCCATCAACTGCGCAAGATTCGTAGACAGCGTGCTCTTGCCCTCGTTTGGGAGGGTCGAGGTAGTCGCCAGAACACGATTTTCGCGCACGATCGAATTAAGATCCACGGCCACTTTCAGCGAGCGTACAGCTTCCGAAAACCGGGATAATGGATTCTCCACCACATAGCGGAGCAGATCTGGCTGCGGATTGCTCTTCCGGGCGAACTTAGCGCCGAGCTTGGACGCTGAAGTTGCGCCGCCGAGGGCCGGCAGAATGGCGATACAGTTCGCTCCCAGCACCTCCTCCACCTGCCCGGTAGTTCTGAAGACCTTGTCCGTGAGTTCACGCGCCATCGCCGCTCCAAAACTCAGCATCAGGCCGCCGAACAGACTTACCGCTAGGACTACCAGCGATTTTGGATAGCTCTTCTTCAGCGGCGTGGTCGCGGCGCTGATCACCCGCGCTTCAGTGATCGGGAAAGACTGCTGCTGCACGCTCTCCATATAACGCTGTAGAAAATTGTCATACATCGCTTGGTAGCTCTGTGCGTTGCTCTCAAGCTCGCGTAGCTGGATCTGCGCCTGATTTGTGAGCTGCGATTCAGAAACGACGTTGGCGAGACTCGACTTGATCGCTTCCTCGCGGGTGACTGCGATGTCGTAGTCACTCTTGTAAGATTCCTGGATGCGCCTGAGCTCGTCGACAATATTCTTCTTGATCTCGGCCATTTGGCGGCGGAGGTTGACCGCGGCCAGGTGATCCGAGCCGTACTTCATCGCCCAGATCGATTCCTTGGAGGCCATGTCGACATATTGCCCGCGCAGCTTGACGATGGTGTCGTTCTTCAGTGCGTCGGCGACGCTGGCGTCCGGAATCTCCTGCTTGAGGATGTCGTTGATGCGGTCCATCCGCGCCTTGGCCTCGGCGGTGGCGGCATGCGCCATGATGAGCTGGCTGTTGACCTCGGCGAGCTGCTGCTCGTTCATTAGGCGTCCGCCGGTGTCGACGATGTTGTTGGCGGTCTTGAAATCCACCACTGCCTTCTGCGCGGCGGAGGCTTGGGTGCGCAGCTCCTTGATGCGGTCTTGGAGCCAGACGCTGGCGCGGCGGGTGGCCTGGTACTTCGCCTCAAGTGAATCGACGATATAGGCATCCGCTATCGCGTTGGCGATGCGCGCGGCCTTTGCTGGGTCCTTCGAGGTGAAGCCGATCTCCATCACATAGGTGAGGCCAAGACGCTTGACCGTGCGGTTGCTTGCGAAGCGCTCCAGCGCCTTGCGGGTCTGCTCGAATTCGGATGGCGCATGACCATCCGAAAACAGCCCAGCGACGGCTCCGATGATGGTGCCGAGCAAGCCGCCGCCGGCGCCGGTAAATTCCGGATCGTCAATCAGACGCAAATCACGGATCACCGCGAGGCTGATGTTCTCGGATTTCAGGATCTCGACCTGGGTTTCCACCGTGGCGGAGTCCACCGCGATGTCACCGAGCACGGATTGCTGCTGGAACAGCTGTACCTTGCGGGTGTCGATCACCATCGAGGCGGTGGAGGTGAACAGCGGTGCGGCGGTGAAGAGATAGAGCAGCGCCAGGATCACGCAGGCCGAGACGATCGCGACCATGGTCGGGAACTGGCGGCGGATGATGTCGAGATAGGAGGTCAGCGTCTGCGACGCAGAGCCGTCGGCCTCGGGGAAATCACGGTTGATCTCCGAGGTCGGCTTGTTCACCTGCAGCATTTATCGATTCCTGAAATCAATCCGCGATCTGCTTTTTAGGGATGGAGGTTTGTGTGGAGGCTTGGCAATTGCCTCCCGCCTTCGGAAGCAAGCCCCTTTGCTCCGTCGCTATATATTAAGGTAGCACAAGGTCATCTGAAGTTGAACGCTGTTGATGCAGGGCAGCGCGACTTTGACACTACAATTCGCGTGAGCGTTAACGCCGCCAACGCAAAAGCGG
>Ga0214544_1011104_pt1 | contig 12716 bp, 19 predicted proteins | sample CNSS3metaG_FD_160074 | JGI IMG/M metagenome (GOLD analysis project Ga0214544, IMG submission 160074) | Root nodule microbial communities from cowpea collected in UCLA plant growth center, Los Angeles, California, USA - CNSS3 | ecosystem: Host-associated > Plants > Roots > Nodule | place: USA...
CCCCCTATTTTTATAATTGCTAGTTTTAATTGCATTTTTAAGAATCAAATATTTGAGATCAATTCCGTATTCGTTGTGAGACGACTCAGGGTTATCTTAACCCTAACTATTTTGTTCACTACTAACTAGCAATACTGAAGTTGCTTAAGTAGTGGTAATTTGATCGCCTAACGACAGCGATATCACTTATTACTATAAATTAATAATTTTTTCAATTACTTTTTATCATTTCAAATTAATATTATACGTATCTAAATTATAGAAATAAAAATTAAGAAATTAAGAAACATTAACACATAAAACAAATTTGAAATTTCAGTTTGTTGTTTTTCTTTATTTAATGACTTACTATTAAAAATTATGAAAATTTTCAAATAATTTCTTTAATCTCAAATTAATATTATTGTTATAAACCTTTTTAATAAATCTTTTTCATTATTATTAAAGATAGTAGTCACAAATACTATATTATTAGAATTAATTGGTTCTTTAATTAGTTGAATTTAATTTAATATCTCTATGTTTTTTATTTAATGAATTTGTTCCTGTAGAGAACAAATAAGATGAGTTAGGCACAAGCGTCACCTTACCATGTAGTCTGTTATCTCCTCAGTTGGCCTCTTCCCGGTTGGTACATGTCAGCTTGAACCCAGGAGGGGTTACCTGCAGAAGAGACTCCGAATCTCAAGTAAGTCAAAGCTCTCAGAAGGTCAAATCTGTGATTAATGAATGTGTACCTTTAATTACTAGGGTCCACGTTTATTTATAGAGCATTAATTATGTCTGGTTATTCTATGGGTCGGGCCTTGGCTTGGGCTTTGATTGTAAGTGGGCCTGGGCCCTAGCCCAGGCCCTTAGGACTTATTTAACACTAGAGGGTTTTCATTATAGTGAGTTTATTGGAGTGGTCAGCCTAGGCTTTAATCTTACCGGGTCTGTTGGAGTAGCCGGCCTAGGCCGGCTACTTACCTTGATGGCTTATGTTGGTTATATGAGGTGCAGGTTGTTCCTCTAGATGTTTAGGTTAGAACTGGTACAAGTTAGGCCGGCTCAGCCTAGGCTGAGTACTTGGCTGCCTTGGTATATGCATTGTTTACTTATTTGGTCGAGTTTGCCTAGGTGTGGTACACCAGTCTCCTAGCCTTGTCCGGTATGAGTTGTCGGTCAAGGGTGATATGTGTTGGTATGCTAACGGAACCGGCTAGGTGTGATACACCAGTCCCTCAACCTTTAAGTGTGATGAACAGTGTTAAGGCTAAAAAGTGGTAATCGTCTGAAGGTAGTTGAAGGGATGACAGGGGTCAAATCAGGAAGTTTTGGCACTGTCATTTTTAAGAGTCATGTCTCTCGCAATGATGGTGTCGATTGGTATGGATTGTTGTTTTGGCGGGAAGGAGTTTTCATCGTTTGGGATTCTGGCCTATAAATATAGGTTTCAAAACGAGTGAGGGGTTACTTGGTTCATTTGTGTGAGTTTTGAATTCAGAGGTCTTGTGTGCATTATACTATCCGACTAGTTCCCGATTTCAGCCGACATCTTCCCTTAAACACAAAAATAGGTATGTCTAGTACCGATAGTATATCGTTGTCTACATCTAGTAGTGAGAGTACAGAGTCAGAGAGAAGTAGGGGTAGGCAATTTGACGAAGAGGGTACAAGTTCTGGAGGCATTGTAAGTGGGATTCCAATGGAGATGGTGAGGGAGGTTCGAGAAGATCCCCAAGAGAAGTTGGCAGAAAGTAATTGGCCGGCTAAAGGTGGTTATGGGTGGGCGGCTGCCGACGTCCGCAACCAATCATCTTTGTTCCGGTGGTCTCGCCTATTAAACCTCTGGTTAAACTGCACGCCTGTCATCTCTAAGGGTGTAAGTGGGGACATCGTTTCCCTGGAGCGAGTTAGCGCTATCGACCGAGTATGTCATGGGCAGGAGGGGGCTACAGAGAAGTTTTTCTACATGTATATGTGTCATTTTTCTCAACTTCATGTGCGGCTACCGTTAGACGGTTTTACTATAGGCGTATTGCGCGCACTGAATGTGGCACCTACGCAGCTGCATCCGAATAACTAGGCCTACTTGCAAGCTTTTCGCATCTTGTGCCAATCTTTATACTTGGAGCCCTCTCCTTACGCTTTTTTGTACTTCTACGACACCAGACCCCGCCGGCCGACTACTTGGCTGTCTTTTATAAGTCGTCCCAGTATCAGCAGACTGGATGCATTTTCCCAGTCTTTCAAGCATTTCAAGGACGGGTACTTCAAGGCTGTTGTTAAAGAAGAAGGCAAAGCTTATTTTTTGAACGCAGATGGGAGTACAAAATTCCCATTTAGTTGGACAGGCAGCCCTTCTCGGTATAAGGACATGGGGATGGATGAGTTATCGGTGGGTGATAAGGGGGTGGTGGAGATCTTGTTGAAGTTTGTTGATAAATTGCCCACTAAGGGCTTAGTTAGAGTTTATAATTTGGTGCATCTGATAATAGATATTGAAGGTATTTGTTTATTACTTAAACTGTGTTAATGATTCTAAGTTGTTTTAATCCGAGTTGTAATGTATTATTGTAGGGCACATGGTGCAATCAAGAAAGAAAAACTTGGCGCTTTTCCAATCATTGAGGAAGGAGATGGCCGCTAAGGCCAAGGCAGCTAGGAAGACTGATGTTCCTAACCTACAAGAGTTTGTGGTGGAAGTGCACGTACACGACGGGACGAAGAGGAAGGCTGAGTTGCCGCCTCGACATGGCAAGGGGAAAGACGTGAAGAGAGTGAGGGCGGCCTTGCTCGGGATGGGGTCGGCTAGTGGGGAGAAGGGACCAGAATCTGGTTTAATCGAATTGCCGGAAATATCTGTGAGGAAGGATATTGCAATCACCCTCCCAGATACCATTGTAAATTCCATTGACGGCATGGATGCGAACCATATTATGAGGACGATGGTGGAGTTTGGAAGCATGGCCTTAATATTGAGCCGTCGTGTGGGGTCTTTATATAAGAGGGAGGTGAAGGAGGGGGGTAGGGAAAGGGTGGAGGAGTTGCAGGGGAAGGTTAACAAGCTTGAGGAGGAGAAGGTTGCGTTGGAGAAGGCGAAGGAGAGTTGGGAGGTAGAGAGAAAAAGGTTGATAACGTGGAGGGTTCTTTGTTTGGACTCAGAGGAAAGATTGAACAAGAAAATAGGGGAGTGGGAGGAAGATTATGAAGAGTTGAAAGAGAAGTATGATGGTGTCGTGGGAGAGCTTGACGACTTGAAGAATAGTATTATACAAGAACATATCAATGGTTTTAAGAAGGGACTGCGTCAAGCGGCTTTTTTCCATTAGGATGTGGACGTAACAGATCCAAAGTTCGATGTGAATAAGGACGTTGTTGACGGGAAGCTGGTCTAGGAGGACGAGGACAGTGCGAATGAGGAGGTGGAGGAGAAGGCAACAAAGGAGGAGAAGAAGGCGGGCGATTCCGAGGAGGTGGCACCTGTCGCAGCAGAATAGGATTTTAGTCTTAATTGATTCGAGAATATTATTTGAGCCTATGTCTGTAATATTTGGTACATTTCGCTACATTGGTACATTCTTGCACTTGTGTTTAAATGTGATTAAGACTCTGTATGTTATTATGTATGTCGTGTTTTGATGATATGTGGTGTATGTGTGATACAATCGATTGTATGTTAAGGGTGTTCGACCCAGACCGCTTACTTGTGGTAAGGGTGGAGAACTTAAAACGAATTAAGCACAAGTCAAAGGTGTTCGACCCAGGCCGCTTACTTGCGGTAAGGGTGGGGAACTTAAACGAATTAAGCACAAGTTAAAGGTGTTCGACCTAGGCCGCTTACTTGTGGTAAGGGTGGGGAACTTAAATGAATTAAGCACAAGTTAAGGGTGTTCGACCCAGGCCGCTTACTTGTGGTAAGGGTAGGGAACTTAAACGAATTAAGCACAAGTTAAAGGTGTTCGACCCAGCCCGCTTACTTGTGGTAAGGGTGGGGAACTTAAACGAATTAAGCACAAGTTAAGGGTGTTCGACCCAGCCCGCTTACTTGTGGTAAGGGTGGGGAACTTAAATGAATTAAGCACAAGTTAAGGGTGTTCGACCCAAGCCGCTTACTTGTGGTAAGGGTGGGGAACTTAAACGAATTAAGCACAAGTTAAGGGTGTTCGACCCAGGCCACTTACTTGTGGTAAGGGTGGGAAACTTAAACGAATATGAGAGTAAAACCATAAGAAAGTTGTATAGTTGAGAACCCTTCATTTTATTTATTAAATATGGGTGTCTCGTTAAAACCTCCCTGGCCAAAACCCTCTTTAGGGAAAAAAGACCATGTGAGGAAAAAGAGTACACCCAGGGTTACAAGTGTTCTTCGTAGCATACATTTAACTGAAATAGAATTTGAGGTGTGATACATTCCAAGTGTTGGGAATCTCTTCCCCAGATAAGTGTTCCAAGCGATAAGCTCCTCCTCTTGCATCTTCGCGTATGCGGTATGGGCCGTCCCAATTGGCGAAGAACTTGCCATCCTTCTTTCTAGCACTGCTGGCCATTCTCCATACTAAGTCCCTGATGGCGAATGATCGTGGGCATAGGTTTGTATTATATTTTCTGGCAGCTCGTTGTTTGGCAGCTAAATTGCGTATGTGTGCTTTTTCTCTGAGTTCGGGTAGAAGGTCGAGATGTATGGCCATGTTTTGGTGGTTGTGGGTTGGGTCGTATAGTTCTCGGCACAGGGATGGTTCGCCAATTTCAACTGGTCTCATGGCGTCTGCACCGTAAACTAGGCTGAATGGGGATTCGTTTGTTGATGATTGAGGGGTGCACCTGTAAGCCCATGACACTTCTACTAACTCTTCGGGCCATCGGTCTTTGGCGGTATCTAATCTTTTGCGCAGCTCCACGAGGATAACTTTATTTGTCGCCTCTGCTTGTCCATTGGTTTGTGGATGTTCTACAGAACTTGTGATGTGCTTGATGCCTAGGCTAGTGTGGAACTTGGCTAGCTCTTTGTCAATAAATTGTCGGCCATTGTCTGTGATGATGGTATGTGGAACACCATATCTACATATAATATCTTTCCAAACAAATTGCTAAACTTGTTGGCCGTGATGGTAGTTAGCGGCTTGGCTTCTATCCATTTGGTGAAGTAATCGACGGCTAAAATTAGGAATTTCACTTGCCCCTTGCTGGGTCAAAAGGGGTCGAGAATGTCCATTCCCCACTTAGCGAATGGCCACGGGATAGTATATGGTGTAGTTGTTCTTATTTTTGGTGAATAAGGTTGCCATGTTTCTGGCATGGTTTGCACTTTCTGACATAATCCTGGCAGTCTGCTTCTATAGTCGGCCAGAAATATCCGGCTCTAAGAATTCTGGTAGCCATGGTGCGTGCGCTGGAATGATAGCCACAAATGCCTTCGTGTAGCTCTTTAATAATATATTGTGCTTGTTTTGCCGTGACACACTTGAGAAGGGGTTGGCTGTATCCGCGTTTGTAGAGGTCATCGCCTATCATGGTGTACCTAGTGGCCTTAGCCAACCAAGTTTTGTCCGCATCTTGGGGGGTTGCCGGTTTTGAGGTACTAGATATAGGGGGTGGTCCAATTATGGCTTTGGGAGGGGGTGACGTTGTCAGCTGGGGCGTGGGTTAAATTTTGACAAGTGTGTGTGATGGAGGGCGTAGATAGTGTTTGCTGTAATAAGGATTGGTGACGGTTTTTCAACTTGGTGCTAGCCAATTTGGAGAGGATATTGGCTCTAATGTTGTCGGTCCTTGGGATGTGTTCGATGCGGACTTGTTCGAAGGCGGATTGAATGACTGCACGGACCAAATGGTAATACTGTAGAAGGATGGGGTCTTTGATCTGAAACTCGTCATTTAGATGGCCTACAATGAGCTTGGAGTCGATTTTGCACGTTAATTTCTTAACACCTATCTCGCGGGCCAGGGAAAGGCCAACGAGGATTGTTTCGTACTCGGCTTGGTTATTTGACGTTTTGAAGGCAAAGTGAAGGGATTTTTCAATGAGGATGTCGTTGGGGCCTTCTAAGATGATGCCAACGCTGGCACCTTTTGGATTTGAGGAACCATCTACATGAAGCGTCCACTGGTCCTCTGTGGGTGTGTGCTGGAGGTCGTTGACGAAGTCTAAAAGACACTAGGCTTTAATGGGGCCATGGGGTTCATAGCGGATGTTGAATTCTAACAGTTCGACGGCCCATGAAGACATGTGTCCGGCTAGATCTGGTTTTTGCAATATCTTTTGGATTGGGTAGTCGGTTTTAACGGTTATGCTGTGGTTTTGGAAGTATGGGCGTAGGCGGCATGCTGCGTGGACCAAAGATAGGGCCAACTTCTCTACCATTTGATATCTGGTCTCAGGGTCTTGCAGCGTTCTGCTCACAAAATAGACAGGGTGTTGCGTGCCTTCTATTTCTTGGACAAGCGTAGCACTGACAGTGTAGTCGGTGGCTGTGATGTATACGAGTAGGGGTTTATGGGTGTCCGGCTTATGGAGGATAGGTGGGGAGGTTAGGGTTGTTTTCAGTTTTTGGAAGATTTGTTCACAATCATCAGTCCACGTGAACCGAGTGGATTTTTTTAAGAGTTGGACTATGGGTTGGGTTTGTTCGGCTAGTTTGGGTAGGAAGCGGGAAATGGTTGTGAGACGGCCTATAAGACGTTGGACCTCCTTGATAGTAGTGGGGTTGCGCATCTCGATGATGGCCTTGCATTTTTCGGGATTGGCTTCTATACCGCGCTGGGTCAACATAAAACCAAGGAATTTACCCCGGTCAACGCCGAATACACACTTGTCTGGGTTGAGGCGAAGGTTGTATTGGCGTAGTGCAGAGAAGACTGCTGATAGGTCCTCGGCATGTTGGCGATGACTTGGAGACTTGACAACCATGTCGTCAACGTATACTTCGACACATTGTCCCATTAGATGACTGAAAACCTTGTCCATCAGCCGTTGGTAAGTTACTCCAGCGTTTTTGAGACCCAAAGGCATGACCTTATAGAAGTAGTTGGCATCGTCCGTGATGAAGGCGGTTTTGTACATGTCAGATGAGGCCATGGGAATTTGGTTGTACCCGGAATATGCATCCAAAAAACTGAGCACCTTGTTTCCTGCTGCGCCGTCAACGAGGCGATCGATGTTGGGTAAGGGGTAGGCATCGCGAGGGCAAGCTTTGTTTAGATCTGTGTAGTCTACACACATCCGCCATTTGCCATTGGCTTTCTTCACCAAGACAACATTAGAAAGCCAAGTGGTGTATTGAGCTTCTTCTATAAAGCCTGCGTTTAGTAACTTGTCGGCTTCGACCTTAGCTGCTAACCGACGTCCTTCGCCAAGTTTGCGTTTTTTCTGGGATATGCAGCGGGCTTCTTTATAGATGGATAATTTGTGGGATGCCACTAGAGGGTCCATCCCAGGGAGGTCAACGGCTAACCAGGCGAAAAGATCTATTTTGTTGAGGAGAATGGGTGTGATGATGGCACGCTCGTCACAGTTCAAACCAGTGCCTAGGTTGATAGAGCGTCCATTGGGAAGCTCCAAAGGGGAGGTCTCCTCAACCGTTCGAGACGGACATCCCGGCCTACTCTAGGGTCCAAGTCTTCGCCTGACAGTGCGATGCTAGAGCCAGGTGGTCGCTCAATGTGGTTGGTTTGTTGAATAGGGAGTTGTGGGCGCAGGCTGGCCATGTAGCATTCGTGTGCCAAGCGTTGGTCGTAGTGGATGGTAAGGATGTCACCGGAGGGAGAAGGGAACTTCATGGCCAAGTGGGGGGGGGTGGAGAGGACAACGCCAAGGGTGTTGAGGGAAGGACGACCTAGGAGGACGTTGTAGGATGTTGGCGCGTTGACGATGAGGAAGCGGATTGGGATGGTTTTGGTTTGGGTTCCCTCACGAAAGATGGTGTGGAGGTCGATGTAGCCGCGGGTGGAAACTTGTTCGCCAGAGAAGCCATATATTGGTTCATCATAGGGGACCATAGCGATGTCCGGAAGTTGGAGTTTTTGGTAGGTGGCCCAGTAGAGGATGTCAACAGAGCTGTTTTGGTCCATAAGGACTTTCTTAATGGCGTAGGTTTTTATTTCAACCGTGATGACCATGGGGTCATCTTGTTGGTGGTCGAGGCCATGAAAGTCGTCATTTGTGAAGATGATGGGAGGCATGCGGCGCTTGTGGTGGGAATGGGTGATATGGTTGATGGATTGGATATGACGGAGGTGTTTCTTTCTGACAGAAGAGGTGGATATTCCACTAGCGAAGCCACCAGAGATGGTGTTGATGGTGCCACGTAGGGGAGGGTCGGTGGGGGTGATGTCGGTGCGGGCCGGTTCGGGTTCTTGGTTGGGGCGTCTGTCGTGACGGGAGTCATGTGGAGGGCGTCTGTGGTCGGATCGAGGGGGGTTACGGGATCGAGAGGAAGAGGAATGGTCATCTCTACGGATGAAGCGGCAAAAGTGGCCAACACGAACCAATTCTTCTATTTTATCCTGCAGTGCTTTGCATTCTTCTGTAGTGTGGCCATGGTTGCGGTGGTAGCGGCAATATTTGGTCATATCAGCGTTGGGAGGTGTGGTTGTCTTGCGTGGTGGGGGGATTAGGTCAGCTTGCAGGGCCTCATCGAGGATGCGGGAGCGGGCTACGATAAGAGGGGCATATCTGGTGAAGCGAGGTTGGCGGGGCTCGCGTGGGCGGGCATCATGGCGTGGGTTAGGTTGCGGGGTAGGGTTGGCGGTGGTGGCTACATAGTCATTGCAGAATTTGGTGTGGAGGGTTTGCATTTCCTCCATGCGGACATAATCGGCTGCACGCAATTTGAGTTCGTGCATTGAGGCGGGTGGGTGTAGGTAGACGTTGTTGGCGAAGGGGTCGGGTTGTAGGGTGAGGGCCATGCATTGGAGGATCATCTCCTGGTTGAGGTGTGGTGTGCGAAGAGCTGCCTTACTGAAGCGATCTATGAACGCTCTGAGGGGTTCGCCTGGTTCCTGTCAAATCCATATATTTAAGTACTACTTACTAATGCAATCTACAAAATTTGAACTTAACTATTTTAATTAACTTTTAATAATAATTAGAATGTTATTTATCAAGTAATAATCCATTCCAAAATTAGTTTACTTTAATGTTTCCTCTGAAGAGGTTTTTTTGTTTTGTTCATTTTCCAACCCACTCAACTTTTATAATTCTCAACAGTAATATCTTCTTTACGGGTAATATTCTCTCAAAACTTCCTCTCTCTCTTCAAAACTTTTTTTTATAATGTCCACTGAATATTACCGAAACAAATAAATAAATATAATATTTTTTTTATTCAAATTACTTTACGTTCTGCGACAATATTTAATTCCACCTACAATTTTATTATTTTAAAATACATTTCAAATTTCAGTTTTTTTCTCTTTTTTTTTTATTTAATAACTTATTAACAAATATCAATAAAATATTCAATTAATTTTTATCATTTAAAATTATATGATACACGTAAGGCCTAGTTTTTCTGCCCTAATGTTTTAAGGGTTGACTTTTAATCTGTTGGTCCTAAGGGTTGGCCCATAGGGTGCTAAGGTCCCTAAAGCTGCCAGGGTCTCCCTTTCAGCCCTCACTTCTGCAAACAGTCCCTCATATGCTCCTTTTTCCCTTTCAGAAGCTCTGTTAGGGTTTGGCTCCTAGTTATCTTCAATCTAGCTCGAATACATTTTTCTACTCCATGTAAGTGTTCTTCTGGCTCATATTGGTCCCTGTTAATCACTTTTCGTATTTCCAGTTAGGGTTTCATGGTAACCCCATTTCTTAGCTCTGTTCCACTATTTCTTTCAGCTCTTTAGTTCGTTCCTAGAGTCGTTGTGCTCCGTAGTTGGTGTCGAGGTCTTGTGCTAGCTCAATCCAGGTAAGGGAAGCTAGAACCTCTTTGTCTGGTGTGATTGTGGCTCGTGCTACTTTTGGTTTCATGATTCTTGAGTTTGTGTGCTGTTGTGGATGCATGGACTGTCTGGTTACTCTTGTTTGGCATATGTGTATGGCTGATGCAGGTGCGAATAGTGGCGAGCACTAATAATCTCGCCCAAGTGAGCTTGCCTCGCCTAGGCGAGAGAAACAGAGGCTCGCCCATGCCTTTCCACGCGAGTTGTCGCTCAGGCGACCAAACCCTTATTTTGAGCGAGAGGATGTCTCGCTAAGGCGAAGGGGGTCTCGCCTAAGCGAGACTGCGTAGAAGGCCATTGTTCCTATTGTCGAGGTCTCGCCTAGGCGAAGGGAGCTCGCCTGAGCGAGACCCTTCATCCTGAGCGAAAAGTTGGGCGATAGTGCGTCCTGTTTGATATTTTCCCTATTCTTGGATGCTTGGCATGTATTTAATTGGATTATATAATGACATGAGGTGAATGAATATGCATGAGTGGGAGGGTGTATGAGTTGTGAATGATGAACTTGGATAAATTCTTGGCATGTAATAAACATGAAATGGTTGATTATGAAAGTGGCATGGTAATGATATGAGATAAAATTCCCTATTCATGGATGGAGGATGATGAGTTGGTATGGTTTGACCTGGAATATAAAAAGGGTTGGTTATAAAGGTTGACATGAGATGTATATGCATGATAAATATTACTTGGTTGTTTGAACATGATTGGTATGTGGTTGGTACGTAATTCCTTGAAATCTCTAGGTGAGATTTCAGGGTCGTGCTTCTGTGGTCGGGACGTAATTCCATGATCCCTGATAGTGAGAGTTCATGCTGGTGTCCCATCTATATAATTTGATAAGGATTCAAGGTAAAGTTGCATCCTGACACTCTAAGGAGTCAGTTAGTCAGGAATGGAGGCAAGTTGGAAGGCACTTGCAAGCAATGGAAGGTGAAATAGGTGATAGGATTTCCTAATCTATGCTAGCCTAAGGAAGGTGGCTATAGAGGTAGAGAGAGGAAATCTCTAGAAAGTGGTGACTCTCAAAGGCAATAGAGGGAGGAGTGCTCTCAACTCAAGTTGCATCTATTGCTTAAAATTTCAAAAGTGTCTGCAAATGAGTGAAATTTTGGCTTTTATATGAAGCCATTTACACATGAGAAAGGAGAGCCATTGGATGGAGTGGGCCTTGATCTTGGCCCTTAGATTAAGCTTGGAGAATGAGGCTTGATCTTGGCCATTGGATGATGCTTTGGAAAAGGAGGAAGCATTCCTAACCCTTGGATGCTTTGGATCCATGAGGTGTAGGAAGAAGTATTGACTTCCACTTAGTCCACCTTGGCTCTTTTGATAGCTCATGGCCAAATCTTCTATTGGGCTTAGTCAAGCCCAATTTTATCAATTGAACTACTCATTGTTTGACTTATTATTCTAGAAAGCAAAGCCTAAACAATGGGCCAATATTATTGCTATTTTATTGCTCTTTGAGACACCTCTTCAAATCTTCACATCTTCTTTGGCCCATGTGAAGAGTATGAGAATCCCATGTGGGTTTGGGCCATCTTGAATGAAGCCTAATTGGATCTTTTTGAACATGCTCCTTGTTATTGGGCCTCTTGATGGGCTTGGGCTTGAAGCTGCATGTGGGCCATGTATTGGGCCTGAAGCATGATTTGGGCCTACGCGTTGACCCAAGCTATAAGCCTTATTGGGATCACATCACTACTGCTTTGGGTCTGATTATAGGGCGATGGCCCATGTATTTGTTTGGTCTTTAAATTTTAATTTGGAGTACTGTTAAACTTTGTATTTTGGATAGTTGTTGCATCGTGGAGTGCCTTGAGTATTGTAAGGAGTTATGATTATGCTCTAAGACCGCACTACTATATTATCCCGTGTGACGTTTCCTTTAATTCGGATTATTGATTAAATGGAACGTTACAATACATAAATAATAAATAATTGGCTTAAATGGTCTTTTGATCCTAGTTTAAGATGACTTTTTTCACTTTGGTTCTACTTTTGAAAATGTTTTCAATTTGGTCCTACTTTTCGTAATTTTTTTTCAATCAACTCCATTTCATTAACTCCGTCAAAATCGTTAACAGAACAGTGCCAACGTGGTGATTTTGTGTGACGTGGATATTGTTCAGTGACGTGTCCATTTGCACTGTGTTGACCATTTAATTGAAATTGCGGATTCGTTTTAGGGTTAATATCTCATTAAATTGGGTTTAGGTTTAGGGTTATTTATGTGGAATTGTGGATTTGGGGGTCGAATTAGGGATTTCATCCTCGCTCTTTGAAATTGTGGATTTGGGGGTCGCATTAGGGATTCTGGCATTGTGGATTTCATCGCTCATCTTTGGTCAATCGTTGCGGAGGGAAAAACGATTTCATCGTGAAGGTATGTCCTACTTTAGGTTATTACTGTTTGTCAGAATTGATTGGGTTTAGTGTTAATGATTAGGGTTTTGTTTATGCATTCCATGGAATCTTTAAATTGTTGTTGCTTTTTCGGTGGTGCATTGTTTATTGTTTTCGTTGGTGACCCACCATTTTTAATTGCTTGTGTTGTCGCTATCTGTGGTGGGGTGGGTTTCATGGTTCGTTGTCGGTTTGTCGGTTATAGATGTAGTATTTGTTCCCCCATTTAAACATTGTTTACCATTTGTAGGTTTTTTTGTGTGTTTTTTTTGTGTTTCCAATGTCTGATGAAAGGTTTGAGGTTGTGGTCCACCACCGTGGTGAATTTGCTAAAAATGAGTGGTGTAAGTATGTTGGTGGAGAAACTACTCATTGGTCATGCGATCCTG
>Ga0214544_1011105_pt1 | contig 12715 bp, 7 predicted proteins | sample CNSS3metaG_FD_160074 | JGI IMG/M metagenome (GOLD analysis project Ga0214544, IMG submission 160074) | Root nodule microbial communities from cowpea collected in UCLA plant growth center, Los Angeles, California, USA - CNSS3 | ecosystem: Host-associated > Plants > Roots > Nodule | place: USA...
TATATTATATATATATTATATATATATATATTATATATATTTATATATATATATATATATATTATATTTTATATATTATATTATATATATATATATATATATATATATTATATTTTACATATTATATATATATATATATATATTATATTTTATATTTTATATATTATATGTTATATATATATATATATAATATTGAAAAAGTAAAATTCAAACTTAAATTGTTATTTTCTTTAATTTATTATTGTATCTTTTTAGTTTTTTGCTATCGTCTTGAATCTGTTGTTTTCGGACCTTATATTATTTGATTGTTCATCATTTTCACGGTTCTAATTTCTATCTCTTATCTTTTTTCTTCACTTTTACTTCATATTTTATTTTGTTTTAAAGTTATGCTACGTGACATTTTTGGTTGTTTGTTTATATAGTTAATGTTTGTGGTGATTACAAAACAAAATGAATTCTGAAATAGTAGATGATCAACGTGTTAATGATAATTTGAATGGTCCGACACTCATTTTAACACAAAATTGGTTGCATGGTTTTGAATTAACAGGTAACATTATTGTTAGTACTGTAAAATTAATTTAATTAATACTTAATCTTTTAATATTATTAGTTAACATTATTTTTTTCTTGTTTTATTGTAGATGGGGATAAAGAAGATGCTTCAAGAGATGAAAATGTTGTGGATTTATCCATTGAAGACTCTAATACTATAGTTTGATAAGTGACAAGAATGATTTGATGTTAAATAGTAATTTATGTTTTTGTGATTTTTGTTTGTATTTGGAGTTTAACATAATTTGAGATTTTATTTGGATTGTATTGAAGTTTATTTAGATTTTAATTGGAATTATAATTTAGTTTTATTGGAATTGAAGAAAAAAAATTGTGTGTTTTTTTTAATTAAGTGAGCCAACCCGTTTAACCCGTCAACACGTGGTGGGTCGGGTCGGGTTCTAATTTTGTTGGCTCGCTAATAAGTGAGCCGGGTTGAGTTGACCCACTAAGTGGCTAACCCGTCGCGGGCCGAGTCGGGTTGGGTCGGGTGACCCGTTTTGACAGCTCTAATTTTTACACTATAATCATGTCATTCAACTCAATGAGCGCATCTTCATCTTGCACATGACAATGAAAATCCCTACCAAAGATGAAACTATCGTCACTGTCAAAGGCAACCCTAAAGTGTCAGGAGATTGTTATGGTTAAAGCTTCAAAATTTTCCTATACACTTTAAACAACCAAGGAACTAAAATCATAATAGTATCATTTATTGTCAATTCCACGCAAAAAAGAAACAATTAAGTTAACCTAAAGATAAAAACAATTTATTAAACCCATTGATAATGTTGAGTTCAAATTTCTCAAATACAAAGTTGATTTAGATCCTCAAGGTAAATTTAGAGATAATTAATCTTCGTTCATTGAGTAGATGATCATTATTCAACTAAATTCAAAATCAATTCAATGCACTTTCAACTAAATACTAGTTGATACATCCAAAGACAGTTAGAGGAGATTCTCACTCATAACTATGACCTTTTATGTAGAGCATAATTGACATCCTAATAGTCAATCTTGATTTCATTTGTCACATGTTAGCCATTTTTCCTAAAGACAAGCTTATGTAAAAAATGTGAAAGCTTGAAGAAAGATGATAAGTAGTTGACCAAGAGATAAGAAATATTTTAAAAATGAAGTTTTATCACAATAGTCAATTGTACATATGGCTCGTAAAGGTAGTCATGATTAAGAAATCAAATGGAAAGTGGTAGATGTGTACACACTACAGTGATTTCAACTAAAGCATGTCCAAAATGTTAGACCAAGATGATATTGTCATTAGATTATCCAATGGAAACATATAATCTCAATAGTCTCAATAGTTTTGATCATAATAGATAATACAAAGCCATGATGAAATAATATATTTTCATTAAGTAATCAAAGAATTACAAAACCATTAAGTGAAAGGAATTAAAAGAACAATTACAAGAAAAGAAGCTAAACTTTTTCTAAGTCATTAGATTGTTTTCTAAAAGACATTCATCATAAAACCATCTAAGACAAGACTCAATCTCAGTTAGAATATGTCTAATTATCTTAAAAAGTGATGAACACACTAATTTACACATCTTGGTCCGTTTGGGATAGTAAATCTCGATCTTTAGATGAGTACTAGAAGTTGATAGTATTTGGGTTTAGATATTGGGCTTGGAGTCCATTTAGAATAAGAAAACCTAATGATCATACCACTACCTCACTACCGCTAAGCAATAAAGTGGATAATAACCGCCTTTGTCTTTGTAGATAAACCTTTATATTATCATAAAAAGGGAGATGCATAATTAATGTTTCTGACCTAAGTCTCATTTTAGATTTAGCAGGAACACAACCTAGTAAAGTCTCTAACACAACAAACCAATTTTATGCATTTGTATGCTAAAGTTGGAACTGTTAGTACGAGAAAGTGATGTTTATTATGAAAAGTACTTTGAAGCACAACAAGTTGAGTGCAAGAAATATCTACGACATCTAAAAGACTACCAACAAGGGTTTGTAAAGTTGTAATATAAAATAATATTGAACCATTTGCTTTATACTAGTTCACCCTAATCTAGGTTATGCCTAATTCTCTACTATCAATTTCAAAGACTTTCACTTATCAAATATGATTATAAGTATCACCCATAATCAATTTTACCTACAAATAAGTACATAAAGCACACTCATGACTATCCCTTCATCTTATCTTGAGATAAAGCACGATACACTCTATCATTGTTGAATGAGTACACAATGCTACACTTGGAAATACAATAAAAGTTATTTTGGTTTTTACAAGATTTGGTAAAATATGTTGTTAGGGGGAGCTACTTCACCTATGAATGAAGAATGGTTTCGATGATGTCTACTGGATTAGAATATAACATAGATTTGGTCTAGTTAGGTTATGCATTAGGCTAATAGTTTTTCTTTATCAGATGTAAATTAGGCCTGCTTTATGCTGCAATGGACCATTACACTCTTGCTTGTGCAAACATGAATGGCTAGCTGTTTAACTAATGGATTAGCTGTGAGTATTACACTAAGGCAGTGAAAATACACTCACGATAATCGATTAGGTAAATTGCTAATCCATTAATGACAACAGAGAAAGCTGTATAAAAGCTGGTTTTAAAATCTGTTTTAAGTCTGGAGAAAATTGATAGATTACAACAGTTTCCTTCTGAGAGAGAGCCTTCTGAGAGTCACATAGATATTGAGCATTCTGGAAGATCATTCAAGTGCAGATCCAAGAAGATTGATAGTTGATTCTACCATGATGGGTCTTGCTTGAATCAAGGAGCATATTGTCAAATCTGCACAACATAGGTGTATTCGTTTCTTGATTTTGTTTATTGTATTTCTGATTACAGTTGCTTCAGTGTGTGAAGTGTAGGCCTAGGTGCAATTGTGTGGATGCATTGTTCCTAGGGGGAGTTCTTGATTGGCAAATCAAGTTCTCGGGTTTTAGGGTCTAGAATTATATAGGTGTGCTTGTTCTTGGATCCTATCTGTGTTAGTGGAATCCTCCTAAGTGATTTACTTAGGAGAAGACTGGATGTAGATTCATCCTGAATCGAACCAGTATAAATTATTGTGTTTTGTTTCTTTCTCTTCTCTTATAATCTTTCTTGATTGAATTAAAACAGTCCATTAACCCAGAATTGTGAAATTGATTAATTGAGCTTTAAAACCTAAAGATTTATTCAAGATTCATCTTAAACCAGATAAAAGCCTATTAATCAATTCAGATCCCTTTGTGGTTAAGATAATTAGACAAATATGTTTTTAACAAAATACACAATGTTCAAACAAGTTTGACTTGTGTAAAACAATATTTGGCTTATATTGAATGTAAGAAACATATTTGATGTATTGAAATGTTAGTTTAATACAATAAAGATATTAAATCAGTTTGGAGTAAAAGATTAACTTCAATATGATAATGACGTGTTGGAGCTAGATTTCACCATTTGTTCCTCTCTTGTAATGATTATATCATTATTCATAAAGATACAATTATTCATATCTTGTGAGTTCTCTTCAAATGTAACTCTAGGTCCATTCTTGACACCTAGAGCTTAAGATCATCAAACTTTAGTATGATTCCTCAATGTCTGCTTGAATGAACCACTTGCATTAAGATTATGATTTTATAACCAGCTAGAGCCTTAAATCTATTCCTAGCATCTAAAAGTAGGAGGAGAATTAGTTGGATCACAACTTGGAACTATTTTTTCACTCAAAACCAAAGCTAATGAAATAAGACAAGTGATAAGTTCATCTAACAACAAGTATAAACTAATTCATAAATATGTAATGAAAGCATACTTTGATGAATAAAACAGTACCAATACAAAAGAGTTTTGAAGGGTTACATCTTTACTTCAACACAAGAGAGACTTAACTCTTTATAATTGATGCAAAAAAATACAAAACTTTAAGTAGCCATATGTCTCCTATACTAATGAGAAAGTACATGGAAAAGAGTTTACAGAAAGTCTATCAAAAGTGCTTAAGCTTTCGCTCCTCCAAATCTGTCTAAAATACGGGTGCAACTCTATTTTTGTAAATTGTTCAGGGCAATATTCAACAATGCATTTGTGGCTCTAGCTAGATAGGTTTACTTCCTAGTTGGGTTTGCTTTTATAACATAAATCTTATACTCTAGTGCTTCAACCGTTGGTGTTAGAAACCGTAAAACAAGCTAAATTGGGATGATTTCAATATAAACTTATCATGATCAAAGCAAGATAAATGTTAACTTTATCTCAAAATTAACTCATATTGGAAACTTATCAGCTTCTAACATCACTATATTAAGCATACAAACGAGGGTTTTATGTTTTTTTTTCATAATCATCTTTAGGAAGGATGATTTGACTTCTTTCAAAAGTAGACATACTCACATTTATAAACGTGTCTTGTGATTTTTATGAACAAAAATTGTTTACTGTTGAATATATAATTTGTTTACTTTAGACATGTGCCTAATCTTTAGGTGTATGTATTCAATGCTTCATGCATCTAGTCTTGGTAGAGTTGTAACTAAGACTCCTTTGAACTTTGGTTTTCTCATATTTATGTCTAGTGCTTGTTAGGACTTTGTTTGATCTTCTATGTGTCTATTGATTTTTTTAGACTTTATTTACTATTCACATACTTGTGTCTGACTCTCAGACTCCATCTAACTTCTTATTTTATTATATCTTTAGACTATGCCTATGTCTAATTGTTCAGTCTCATGTATATGTAAAATGTTACACAAATTGACTAATTTTATTAGATATACTAAAAATATTATGATTTGTTATCATATAAATCATGGGTATCTTTTGTCAAAAATCTCATTCATATATATATATATATATATATATATATATATATATATATATATATATTAAAGCTTCTTTTTAATCATATAAATTTTGATATGTCTTGACAAGTGTATTGTTTTTGTTAAACCTTCATGAAATTTATTATTGTACCTAAAAGAACTTCTGTTGATCTTGCAACTTTAGAATACACAAAAGAGAATTAATGTAAGTAATTGAAATATGCTATCAAATTCATCATTGGTCGACACCCATTTGAAAAGTATTTATAAACTACTTTATACTTTCAAGTATCTATAAATATTCATATATAATTTTATATATATTTCTTTTAAATTTTAAATAACATTATTCATTAAAAATATAAACTCAAATATTTTTTATCTTAAAGTATTATATCAAATAAATTTGCATAATAAAATATTAGTACAAATAAAATTAGTTTTTTCTAAGTTACACTGCCAAGTCTAAGTTTAAATGAAATTAATCTCTTTAAAAATAATTATAATGCTATAAGTCTAAATGAAAAACATAAACATGTAAGTTATATTCTAAATAAGTTTTCAGTTATTAATGTTTTCCTTATGTTTATTGAAGATGTGAGTATCGAATGAATATATGTTTAGAAAAGATTTTGGATATCCAAGTTAGTAACAACACAAAATGTAATATCTTAGAAAATGACGTTTTAAAAGTGATATTGGTTTAAAATAATGAGACTCAATTATTTTAATATTAAAATGTTTTAGTATAAATATAATTGTTATAAGTGAGTTTCATTATTTTAAAACATACCATCTCTTTATAAACCACTTTTCTAGAGTTATCATACTTCTCTCTAGGAGTTCTGTTTCTCTAGACATCTGATTGAAGAATCAAGACTGTAGGATTGATCCTCATGGCAAACTCTTAAAATTGGACCGATCACTTTCTCCATTCGCGTAAGTTGAGTTTTCACTCTCTTTTTTAGTCTAATTCTGTTTTCTGTTGCATGCGAGCTATCTTCTACTTGCATGCATCTTTTTAATCATTAGTATGAGTCTCTACTGAACAATGATCATAACGGTATGTTATGATCATTCTTGTGACATTTCTTTGTGTAGATAGAGTATCATGTGAAGTTAGAGGTATTTTGGCGTTTATAGAGCTGTTTAAGTAAGATAACAGGTAAGGGAAGCTAATTATGCCGTGTATGACCTGTGAGATTATTAAAGTCACTGATTCCTTGACTTGCTTGATTTTATCTAGTGAAATTGGATTTTTGTATGTGATTTGATGTGTGTAAATTGAGATGCTAATAGTCATGTGGTTTGCTTAGGAGTGTTGGTACGGTAATATGTTTAGTTAATTCAAGTCATGCTGATATTGTGTATGAAATTGAGTGAAGCATGTAACTGATATATGTGAAGTTCTCTGATGGTCTAAAAAATGAATGGAAATGCATATGCAGAATTTATATTCTGCATAATTATGCAGACTCGTTAGGCGAGTAATTCTTACTAGGCGAATAATGAGTCAGGGATGTAACTGATTTGGAAGTCGTTGGCGAGTAAATACTCGCTGGGCGGATTTCAGACTTAGGGCTTTCCAGACTTGAAGCTCACTAGGCGAACCCCCAATCACTGGTCGAAAAATGTCTTTTTGCCCAATGAGAGGATGCATTTGTTGGGCGAGTGGGTTAGATTTTGCACAGATATTTGTTAACTAAAATTAGAATTTCTATGTGTTTTCTTTTATGTATATATCTGATTTGTAATGATTATTGAATATTATAGATATTGTTTGTGAGCATGGAATGTGATGTGATGATAAGAATTTTAAGGAGAAATTCAATGTGGAGGTTTTAGTGTATGCATTGACATAGTGATTCATTATTGGTTGGTATCCTGAAACTCTAATAATCATTGACACTCAAATAAAGTAGAATGAGTTATGTCGTGAAGAGTAGCAAAAGATCCTAGTTACTGAACTTGATCAGGTCCTAAGCGTGAAAGGGATTTACCTTGTTGATGGTTGGGTGGTAACCCCTTGAGGCAGCCAAACTTTGTAGAGTTTGGGAACCATCCGTAGGTGCAGGCCACCAGAAAATCTGATGTCAGATGCATGTATCCGGATAATTGAGTTTAATGTCAACTGCTTGTGTAATTAGAGATATGTTTTATACCATGTTTGTAAGTATTTTGCATGTTTTATATATAAAATATTATATATATATATATATATATATATATATATATATGAATATCTCTTTTGCACATTAACTTACCATTCTTTTGTGTTTCTATGTTGTGTTGTTTGTCTTTCTTTTGCGATGGTCACCTATTGAGTGGGAGTAGATGAGGTTGCAATTTTAGAGGTACATCTGGAGGATGAGGAGCCACCTATTAGGTTAGGGGAAGTTCTGAGTGGAAAGCTCTTATAAGTGGTTAGTTTGTGTTTAGAATTATAGTTGTTGGTTTTTAGTTGGTTTGTATAATTGATATATTTATATAATCCTATTTTTTGTAAGACTGTATTAATATACTTTATACATTGATTTATATGTTTTGAACATTAAAGTGAAACATTCTATTTTATTAGTTTTAAGATGCTAGAATTGAGATGTTACACAAAATAATAATATATGAAGATAATAAAACAAGTATTTTCTTCAATAAATGTTTGTATTGATAAATCTTTGGCATATTTATAAATGAGGTTAAGAGAAGATATTTTTCTTTTATGTTCTGCTCACTTGATCATCATTCAAGTGTATCAAAATTAAGTGAATAAATTCAAAAATAACATTATCTAAATCACTTAATTCTAAGAATGAGATATCTCTACTAATATGGTTATTAGATACTTATATTCCTCGTGTTTATAATTATATATTTAAAGTGATTATATTTATTAATAGTAGACATCCATTTGAAATATCCATCATTTTTATTATCAATTTTAAATATTTTTTATTAACCTAATCTTTTAAAACCTAAAATTACGATTTTAAAATGTTTATATAGAATTAGTAGACTCGGATTTTATTTTAAAATGTTTATAAAAGCAAGTTTTTAAACACAATCACCTTTCTCTCCTATAATTAGCAAAACTACTATAAAACTAAGTGCTTTTAAATGAAAAATAAATTAAATATGTGCCTATAATATAAAATTTTACCTCAAATTGTGGGTATATAAAAGTAACAAGTAATGTAAAATTTGTACCTTGAAACAACAACCAATATTCAGAGATTCGTTTTTCACCAATGAAGCAAACATATTTTAAGAAACGAAAAATCAGTTAATACGCTATTTGTGGTTGTTAAACGTAAATTCAAAAAGTTCTTTTTATCCACTTTGAGACAGCCGTAATAAGTTAAATGTAATTTTGAGAATTAATTTCCAAATTTAAAATGTTCAATTTATAGTAATCAGTTAAAATTTTTTACCAATCGTTCAAATTTTTTTATGGAAAATAAAAGGGGTTTTAGACGGCATGTTTGACTAAATTGACCTTGAATAGGAGGTCATATGATCCCGTGTTTGTTTCGGTCTTTCCTCATTCTTCAACAACCCATTCCTTCCCCACGCGCCACTCTCCGGCCACCGTTGGTGACGGAGCGCCGTTCATAGTATAATATTCTCTGAAAGGTGGGTGCTTGTGAGGTTTCGGCGACCATCCATGGATAAAGTCTTCAACAGGCTCCGCAATTTGGACGCTTACCCAAAGGTCAATGAAGATTTTTATAGCCGCACGCTCGCCGGCGGCGTCGTCACCGTCGTTTCCGCGGCTGTCATGCTCTTTCTCTTCTTTTCCGAGCTAAGTATGTGACCTGCATCTCCTATTTTTGTATTTCTTTTCCTTCAAATTTTTGTTGATTGTTGGAGTTTTGACTTGTTTTTGTTGGGTGGTTCGGAAAGGTGGGAAATTTTAAAGTGGGGGATTTGATTTTCGGGTGTTAAGAAAATTGTGTTAATTTGTTTGTCCTGCGCTCGGCAATTTTGTTGCATTGAGCTGAATTTGTAATGTATTTTCATTGAGTGGTGAGGGAACTTAGGAATTAGGAAAGGGAAGATTTCTGTCTAGGTGGAACGATAGTTTTTTTTTTTTTTTTTTTTTTTTCATCTTCTTCCTCTTCCGACCATTTTTCATATTTATAAAAGATTGATGGTTGATAGTTGAGAGTTCCAAGACAATAAGGACCTAGATCCATTGATTCATTAATGTAATTGATGATATGTTTAGGATTTCCGTAAAGGAGGGTTTGTTTGGGCTTTCATTTGGGTGCACTGATTCATGTCGCAGAAAATATTCTGATAATATAATCCAGATATGTATGACAGGAGTAATGTTCTAAATTATTGGCACAAATCAGTGATGATTGCTATTTAACTATTGCTAGTTTTATTAGGGATAAAAGGAATAGACCCAGTCATAGAAAAAAATTGAGTGATATTAAATGAGCTAGCTTGGCTTTTCTCTGAATGATTACTTTGTTGCCTGGATATGTGCATATGTGGCCGTTATCTTTCCCATTAAAGTTCAATAATATTATCTATTACCTTTGATTGCAGATTTATATCTCTACACAGTTACAGAGAGTACGCTTTTGGTGGATACTTCAAGAGGAGATACCTTGCACATCAATGTAATTATTGTTGTTATTTGCTGTATAACTTTTTTCAGTTTTATTCAGATCTTCATATTCCAAGTCCAATCTATGAATCATTTATTTGTTTGGTGATTTTCTGTCGATACAACTTGTATAGGTGCCATATTTCTTGTTTGATTGGCCTTGTACCTTCATATATCCTCTAAGTCTTCAAGCATTAGCCATCTTAATATTAACTTTACCTTTTAATACTAAAAATTTAACTCATTTTTCCCATTGAAATGCAGTTTGATGTCACTTTTCCTGCTGTTCGATGTTCAATACTCAGTTTAGATGCAATGGATATTAGTGGGGAGCAGCACCTTGACATAGTATGTTCTGCTTACATTAGCATCTTATCAATTAATTTTCAGTTCCTGTAATTCTAACTGCATATTTACACTTCTTTATCTATCATTTCCCTAGTCTCATGTTTATACCATTGTTAGTTATTAAACATTATTCACACTGTACTATTTCTATTTACAGCGACATAATATAGTGAAGAAAAGAATTGATGGTAATGGTAGTGTGATAGAAGAGAGGAAGGATGGAATTGGTGCACCAAAGGTTAGCTGAAATACCCTGGCTCTTTTTTACTTCACATTTGTTGATTGCTTTGTGTTTGTCATAGAATTTGATCTATTTGACTCATAACTTGCCGTTACACTATTTGTCATTTACTTTTAAAGGTGGCAACATACATCTTGTGTGTTTTTAAGCTTGAACTCAATATCTATGTTCAAATGAGTGCAGCATCTAACTAAAGAGTTTTTCAAATACACGAATTGTTAGTTCACTATAACAGTAGTGATTATTGGTGTGATTGCAAGGTACCTACACAGCTCAGAGACAGGTTTTTTTCCACAACTACATGTCTAGCTATACTATATGGTGGTGAATGCTGTTAAAAGGACAGCATGAGAAAAAGGGTGGGAAAAGCAGAAATGAGAATGTTAAGATGGATGTGTGGTCATACAAGAAAGGACATAATAAGAAATGACTATATACAAGGAAAGATTGGTGTAACACCCATTGAGGGACCAAAATGGACATTGGAGGAAATCATTAAGGGATCTTTGGCTAAATAATGTTCTTGAAGCTTTAGTTTAACTGAATTGAGTAGTAGTAGTGTGGTCTGATATATGTAGCTGACCTCATCTAGTGGGTTAAGGCTTTGTTGTTGTTTTATAGCATTGAATATTGGGGTTTTAAGAGAAAAGTGTTGTTGAGATCAGAATGTTGAGGTAAATGAGTGGATATACAAGAAAGGAGAAAATTGGGAGAAAGTTTTAGTAGCAAGCACCTATTGAGAAGATGACTAAACCTAGCCGAAGGTGGTATGGAAATATAGTAAAAGTTAATCAAATGGAAGATAGTCCAGCTAAAAGTTATAAAGGATGATTGATGATAACTTTAGGAGACACCATGATAAAAGATTGTACATTAAATGATTTTATTGAAAATTTAGTTTTTGGTAGATCCTGAGGCTCAGTTCATAGATTGTGCTGTGAGATAAGGCCACCTTATTTATAACTGTGTTGTCTTCTAATACAAATTAAGAGGAATTATTGTTAATAGAAATGCTAGCCTGAAACATTTCATACTTTTGTAGTATTAGAGAACCATGTTAGCTATGTCTTAATATTGCACTGAGCTGCTTGGAAATGAAAGGCCTTGCACTTGTGTTTCTTATATTTATAGGGATGACTAGTAGAATAAAGGTTCTGACCTGTTAAATCCTTCATGCTAGCTATCAACTTTGTAAAGTTCAGACATTTAATGTGAAAGTACTTTAAAATGAATACAAGCTTCGTTACTCAAGGCAGGAATAGAATATGGATGATAGCATGATTGTTGCATATTAATGAATGAAGCTCTTACAGACTTTTATGTGGGATCTTGAGTTTCTGTTGGAAAAAGTACCTTTAGACTGGATGGTTGTAATGTAACTGGTAATTCATTGTTCAAAAAAGACTACTTGGGTTGGATTTGGTTTGGCATTGTTCTTCTGCGTCTCTGTGATCATTTTTCTTGTAGATTGCTTTTCCAGCATTACGTTTGTTCTCCCAAGTCAATAATGTCATTTTTAATGCTTAGTGGTTATAGGAAGTAGAAGGTTCTCTGGTTTGAATTGTTTTATAATTTGATTTTGATCTGGGTATTATACACAGTAATGAGTTGTATATATTTATATTTGGTCGCCTGTTGTGTTTGCCTTGATGAGATTTTATTTTTGGATCTTGGTTCCTACCTCTTGAATTCATTACCAATGATGGCTGGCATAAAAAATTAAAGTCAACTGTTGTAAATGTCTATATACCCCTTGTTTCTACTAAGTTTTTATGTTTTTCATTTCGAAGACAAAGGTCACTGTTCATGTATAAAGAGTTTTCATTCCTGTTTCCTGTATATCTTTTCTATTCCAGATTGAGAGACCCTTACAAAAACATGGTGGCAGACTTGGACATGATGAGAAGTATTGTGGTTCATGTTTTGGTGCGGAAGAGGTACCTTTGACCATTTACTATACTTAAATTAGCTCATGTTTCTTATAGTTTTTGTAACTTTAACATGTTTTGGTTTCAATGTGGTGACTGTCAAAGTGTTAATGTTCAGTAGTTTTTTTTTTTTTTTTTTTTTTTTTTTTTTTTATTTTTTTTTTTTTTTTTTTTTTTTTTTTATTATTTATTTATTCCTA
>Ga0214544_1011106_pt1 | contig 12712 bp, 4 predicted proteins | sample CNSS3metaG_FD_160074 | JGI IMG/M metagenome (GOLD analysis project Ga0214544, IMG submission 160074) | Root nodule microbial communities from cowpea collected in UCLA plant growth center, Los Angeles, California, USA - CNSS3 | ecosystem: Host-associated > Plants > Roots > Nodule | place: USA...
TATATATATATCCCCATCCTCATCCCCATCCCCAGTTGAAAATTTCGGGTATTACCCATACCCATACCCATACCCAGTCAAAGCGGGGATTCCCCGTCAAAACGGGGACGGGTTCGGGTGATACCCATGGGCACGGGTTTATTTGCCATCTCTAGTAATGGTAGTTAGTGTATACCTTGATATAGGAGATGTCTAGATAAAGGAAGGTATCCTGAACTCTAATAATCGTTCACACTCACATAGAGCATAATGATTTATGTGGTGAGAGTGGTAGGAGGTCCTAGTCTTGGGACATATTGGGCCTAAGACATTAGAGGATTAACCCTGTGTGTGGTTGGGTGATAATCCCTTGCGTCTAAACTCTGCAGAGTTTAGAAACCAACACAGGTGCATACTTCCTTTAGAATTCTATATCAAGAGTATGATCCGGATATTGAGTCATAGAGTCTTGCAATTGTTTGCTTTCACATGATTTGGGTGCCTACTGCTTTGTTTGATTATAACCTGTTTTATCATTTGGTTGCTTGATAACATGTTAAAATATTTTACTCTAGCTTACCGTTTCACTTTTGTCTATTCCTTGCTTTGCTTTCTCTTTTCAATGATCACCAATTTATTGGTGTGAGCAGATGTGGAAATCCTTGGTAGAACTCAGGATGGTGAAGATGCTGCTGTGTAGAATGGTCCCCTTAGTCTGGGTTATGGCTCACTATTGAGCCACTTTTTGAAGATCTCTTGTTTATTTAGATTCCTTGCTCTATGAGCAATCTTTTGTAAAACAATAGTACCCTTGTGTCCTTTTTATGGCAATTGTGGTGTGCCTAATCTTTTATTCTAAGTATACTATGGATAACTGTAATAGTCAGTACATGTATGCTTCATGATATGTACTCTTTTACATTATAATTACGTGATGCTTAATTTTTAGTAGACTACTCTATTGGGATGTAACAATCATCCTTTCAACATAACATTTACGTGATTTGAGTCTTACAAAATCAAAATTATGAAAGAAAAAAAAATGTTACTTATAGAAGTTTGATTCCCCTTTTTTAATTATCCATTCATCGATTAATGTCTTCAAATAAATATGCTTTTAATTGTGAAATTGAAACGCTGTATCAAGACACTACCCAGTGAACCTTTTAAATAATTATATAAACTACATTTATTTTCTTGATTTGTTAAATGAAGCAGACCATACTCTTAGATTAGACCTAACTAACACCAAAAAGAGTGGTCAGACAGTTAAATGAAGGGAAAAAAAAATGTGGCATTTATGAGGACTAGTGGGGTTATGGACAATTCCGGTGAATTGATAAATGTTAGGGAAGCTGTTGCCAAAGAATTTAAATTTCTTGGTCCCTTAACTGCAATTCTAGAAAAGTGACCAACTGTACCAGATTGCTATTGGATAGACTTCAATCATCCTCTTCATTACACTTTCTTTATCCACACTACACTACTGTTGTTATCCACTATCCAATGAATTATTGCAAGACAAAAAACAATAATGTGTTTTCTTTTAATATATTTATTTTTCCAGACTCGAATACAAAAAAATATATATGTAATTGAATATTAATTATAAAATTATAAATATCAATTAAGTTTAATAAATGGTAGAGTTGGTACGTGTCATTAGGATTAAATTACAATATCAAACTTTGGGATCATTTCTAAAACTGTTTTAAAACAGTTAACTTTCTAGTGCCTGAATAATGTTTATTAAAAGCAATGAATTAAAAGAAATCAAAATACAACAAATTTCTAAAATTAAATTAAACAAAAGCAACAAGGAGAAAGGGAAACAGGATACAGAATTGGCAACGCAATGGAGTTTGATTAACGATGGGATAAATAAAAAAGATAGAAATAAAAGGAAAACACAATTGGGGATCCACCACGTGTAGAGTAGCAATATTCTCATTACTTTAGGGTTTATACAAACGAATAAATAGAAAGAAGCAATAAAAAGAGCATGCAATGCAAGCAGATCCTTTAGCGCGACGCAACGAGATGATGCAAAACCCCAAAATCCCAACCGTTACTCAAACACGACAACAAATGACTTGCTTACACAACTAACCAAGCTTACTAGACTAAACAAAGAGCATCCTAAAGAGCGGTTTTTATTTGCGATCTGAGGCGCGTGTGATGAGATCCGAAGTCATCTCCGGCAGCGCGTGATGACAGAGCAGCCTCTGGAGTAGGGATGGACGGGTCCACGCGCCTTGTAGCAGTTGTGAGTGTAGTAAGATCTTCCAGAACGAGGAGGACACGGGATTCTGTTAGCAGAAAGAGCACCGTAGGAGATGTAGTACTTCATTCGACGCCAGAATAATGATCTCCGGCTAAAACCACTCTCGACATCTTCTTCCTCGTCTTCGTCAAGATCATCGTAGAGTGACATTGTGGTCGGCCAGTCCAAGGCGTCGGACATGAGGTTGAGGCCAGTGTCGTCGATCTGCGCGTGGACGGCACCGTGGTGGGTGAAGAGAAAGCATAGGAAGAGAGCGAGGGAGAATGAGAGGGTGAGAAGAGGAAGAGAAGAAGCCATGGGAAGAGAGAAGAGAGAAGGGAGAGTGAAGTGTGGAGAGTGAAGAAAGAGTTATAATTTGGTGTTAGAGAGGGGACAGAAGACACAGAGTCACATGGTGTAAGCGCCAAAGCTGGTACCTTACTGGTTTACAGCTGTTCCTCATCAATGCCTCAATTTACGCGTGTCCCTCCTCTATTATCGTGCGCCCCCACCTCGTTTTGCTTCGATGCGATGCGTTAGATTCCATCTGACGGTGGGGAACGTGTTGATGAGCTTTTAATCAAAAGCACGCTAGAATATGTGTCTTGTCGTGTCGTGTTACACTGTGCAACGGTACGTAGTAAAGGCGATGCGGTGGTGCCGACGAACGGTGATTTTGAATTAAATGTGGATCACCTGCTCCATTGTTCTTAACTAAATCTGGGTAGCTCAATCACCTGCAATGCCTAACCTAAAAAAACTACGACGGTGCATCATAACTCCTACTAAATTATAGTCACACTCGTCAAAAACAAACAAATTTAATTATAAATATTAAAGCAAAAAGAATTTAAATTTAGCAATTTCACACTTCAGTCCAATTTCTTCCTCTTTTTAAATTTCTTGATCATTAATAAAATGTATTTTTTTCTCTGTTATTGCAATAATAACAAATAGTTAAAAACAATATTAATAAAAAAAATATTCTTTTCAACAAAAGACTTATATTTCTCTCACCTTTTACCTTTGTTATTTTCTTTACACTCCCCCTATTTCTTGTTTCTTACTAAACAGAATATGTGAGAAAATATTTGTTTCAGAAACACAAAAATACATTTTTGGGTTGAGACATTACTCCTTATGAAAAAGTGGATCATGGATTGAAAATACAAAAATGGACAATTCTAAATATAAGGAAAAGAGGACTGTTAAAATTAGTGTTTTGCCAATTTGCATACACAAACACTTCATTCCTGAAGCCCAAATAGCAACCCTTTAATTGTTGAAAGAAGGCCCATAGTAGTTGTTTTTGTTGAAAGCACTATTCATGGAAAATATTTAATTGTACTTAGAAAAGCCCAACCTATAAGTACCAACTATTCAAGCACGCACGTTCAACATGAAACAAATTGGGGGTCCTGAAACTACAATAGTCAAAATAAAACATGGAATCCATGTTTTTGTGATACAAAAATCCTTGTCAGAATCATGAACTTTTCTTCTGTTCATATTTTGCCTCACAAGCTTATACGATTTTAAAATACACATGTTTGCTTAAAAAATAAGATAATATCTCAAAATGAATCTTAAATTCAATACAACAAGGAAACGGTATTTTTTTAATTAAGAGAAATATAAAATACTGAGAGTTTAATATTAATGTATCATTTTTTTCATTTTAAAAATATAAGACTATAAAATGTTTACCACAAGTCATAACCTATCCTTTCATTTTATTTGTGAAGATTTATTCTAAAAAATATAACAAATTTTATCCATAAACATCACACGTTGAAAAATAATTAATCATATAAAAATTAATAATAATTGTTAATAGATATCGAGGATCCACAATATCATAATATTATATCAACAAACAAATAATTAAATATTTTTATCTATTATTCATTAGAATATCCATCTAAAACATTCATATTTAGTATTCTGAGAGTTACAATATTTTTTGCCACGTGTACTCGTCTTTCATTAGTCGAGGTTATCTGTGTATAGAATTGTTTAGGGTTTAGAAATAAACAGATTCTTCCAATGCATATAAGCAAAATGTTCTGGTTATTTGGAAATCTTAGAAAGGGTAAACTTTTTCTGAAATAAAAACCTGTTCTAACTCTACAACCAAATGATGAACCAAATGATGAACGTGATTAGGAATTTAAGTGTGAATCTAAGTTTCACGTTACTATAAATGAGAAAGTAAAGTACTATATTAAGGATAAATATTCATAAACTCATTGTTTTAAAGTTTTGGATTGAGAGTAGTGTCAATGACTTATGTGATTGAGCTCATGTCTCATTGAATTGTATCTCTTAGTGAAACTCCCTCTATAAACCTACCACGTGACATAGTTAGACATCATTAAAAAATCCATGCAAATATGATAAAAAGGACCACATTTTTCCGTGGAATTTAGTTATATACATCTTATCTTCTTATCTGTTATTTATTTATTTTTTATATTTTTATACGTAACATGCTGCTACAATCTGATAAATTTTAGCAGGTTCTCTTTTTTGAGTTTCCAAAATTTCCTTTCCCAGCAATATACGTCTCCCACTATGAAATGGGTCCCTGAAACACAAGCTGAGATTATTGTTTTTTCTACACAGTATCATTTGATACGCGAATCTTATGAAAGCTAGGTCTTATGGCTTTAGTAACACTGTTTGGGTTGCATCATACTATATTACAATATGATATTTAATAATAATAAATAAATAAATCAAACATATTGTAATGTGATGGAACAATTTTGCATGACTTAAATAATTTTAGATTGAAAATTATTATTCAATGTTGTATGATTTAGACAATTTTAGATTGAAAACTATTTGACCTTATGGTATAGTCTACTAATTCAATTGAAAACTCGTAGTTCAAAAACTATTATCCAACCTTGTAATGTAGCCAAACATATTGGTTTGACTTAAGTAAATTTTATTTGGAACTCTTAGCCAATTTGGATTGGTCAAAACATTTTATTTGACCTTTTATTGTATGGGATTTTTAGCCAATATAAACAAGTCCAAAGCTTTTATCCAACATTAGAAGCCGAATTGTTTTGAAAATTCGTCTTGTTAAAAATAAATTCCTTCTTGGAATAAAAACTTAGTCAATGAAAATAAATATATCACCCCGTAATAAATAAATAAGAGCTTAATTCTAATAAGCTCCAAAACATTATGATTTTCATTGTCATAAGTGAAATGGAAACATTTATTTTTTATATAAAATTCTGTAACATAAAACCCAACTTAAATTGATTATTAAATAAAACATTTTTTTATCTTCAGACATGTATATTATATTCAATGTTTAATATTATTTTTTATACTATGAATTTAGAGATTTAGATATAAAACCCAATTAAAAATTGAAAACGAAAAGAGAGTTAAATTCTCATGAAGATTTGTATAATTTATCATAATAGTTATTGAAAGAAAGAAAAACCTTTAAACAATTAATTAGTTCAATCAATTAATTCAATTGAAAAACGTCATTCAACCAAAATTTTGAATCAAATCAAATATCATTCATTTTAATTTAGTTTATAATTATTGAACCAAAATTTAATCCTCGTATAATTCTTATATAATCTAAAATCTGAACACGGTTTAATGTTATTAAGTTCAAATTATATAATCTGAAATCTGAACACGGTTTAATGTTATTAAGTTCAAATATTAAATTGGAGAGAAGGGCACGAAGTCATGATATTAAAGTGTAATTATAACTCAACCTTATAAAATTAAATAATAAATTTATACTCACTTTTATATATATATATATATATATATATATATATATTATAAATTGATATTATTTTTGATCGAGGTAAGATTTAATATATCTTCAGATTTTATATTAAGAAATGAATTTTAAGCATAACTCAATCTTACAAAATTCGATTAGTTAAATAAAAATGTAATGTTTGTATTCACTTATACACTATAAATTTATTTTATCTTTAATCGATATAAGACTTCGTATTCAATTATTTCTGGTTCGGCTTGAATTACACTAATGAGACAATTTCCTCTCTTATTTTTGCCTTTCTCAAATTTTGTGGATTGAATTTAGTTCCACTCTTAAACTATCTTTATTGCTTCTTGCATTGAACAATTATCTTCCTCATCATGTCTATCTAAACTCGACTAAATTAACAATGTATGTGATCAAAGAAAAACTAGTACAAGTGTAAATCCAAAAAACAAAATTAGATATTTGAAGAGCTACATACTGAAGTCAGTCTGATGAGGTACCCTTTACATGATTTTATATTGTGCAGTTAATTCACGCATGTTTAGTCCAACATTAAACAGGTTAATGAATTTGCTGTGTAGCAGCATATTTTTACAATAAACACAAATTACCTGACATAAAAACAAATATCAACAAAAGTAAATATAGAACAGCACCTGCCACTGGGCAAGAACAGTTCATGTATTGGAAAACGACAGCTGAAATGGTTAAAGAGAAAAAGATAAACAGAGCATGCAATGCAACCTTTGAGTGAGTTGAGTGATGAAGTGGAGAAGCATCAAGCAGAGGAGTTACTACCCTTCTGAATCCACCTCGAAAGGCGTTCCCAAAGATAAATGAGTTGAGTTGAGTTCATAATTCCATCGTTTCTTTTTCCACTGTTTTTCCTTTTCTTTCCATTAACCCTATCTTTCCGCGAACCAATAAAGCATATCTCTCACTCTATATATACCTGGGACCACTATCCCCACGCTCTTATCTCCTTCATCAATTCGCCACTCTGAGATTAACCCTAAATTTTATCTCCCAATGTTCTTCTGACCACTGTCATGTGACAGTGGGGCTACCAATCCCTGCCTTTATTATCTCACTAACTGCTAAAATACAATTATATTAATATTCAACCCAAACAACACCAACCTACATTTCAGTAAAAAGGATGCATCCATGGCATATTTCAAGCACTGGTTCATGCACCTTCAACCATTATATCCTCCACCCCAACCCTACCGCAATGCCTGTGGTCCCTCACCCTCTCATCGTCAACCCTTGATCTTAAATGCCTCCACCTTTGACAATTCACAAAGATAAACATCAACGGCTCTCCAGAAATCAACCCTTATTCCTAAAGCCAGCCCCACACATCATGGGCGGTCTCCAATTAATAAAAATGTCAAGTCCATCATAGATTTTCTTCCCTTTCCATTCTTAGATCAATTTAAAAACACATTGCTCTCAACTTGCTATAAAAAGCCCTTCCATTACCTGCTGCATTGGTCGGTTACAGAGATAATAATCCTGCACCACTTTCTGCAATCTCTGCGCTCTTTTATATTATTCTCTATCTCTCTTCTGCAAAGTGCAAACCCTACTTCTTCCTCTCTCTTTCTCTCTCTCTCTCCCTTCCCATACTCTGCTCCCAACTTTTCTCCCTTCTCCCCTTTCTTCCATTCCTCCGTGTCTCTCGCAGTTTCAAACTCATGGACGTGGACATACTCAAAACCCCCACGAGTGATACCAGCATGGACATGATCATGATGATGCAAATGGAAAAGTTCCCTGAGTTATGTGAACCTTTTTATAACAACACCACCACCACTCCTCTCTACCCGGAAAACGAGTTCTTAACCTCCACCACCAACACCACACTACCTGTCTTCTCCAACGTTAACCAAAACGTCATAACCCCACCACCCACTCTGATCAATCCACCGCCTCCACCTTCCTCTAATTTCGTTATCCAACCACCCATGACACCTCCTCTTGAACCCAACCCGGAGAAGAAGAATTCCGTGGCGGCCATGAGGGAGATGATTTTCCGCGTAGCGGTCATGCAACCTATTCATATAGACCCTGAATCTATCAAGCCCCCGAAGAGAAGGAACGTGAAGATTTCGAAGGATCCGCAGAGTGTGGCGGCGAGGCACAGAAGGGAAAGGATTAGCGAGCGAATAAGGATCCTCCAGAGATTAGTTCCTGGTGGGACCAAAATGGACACGGCTTCTATGTTGGATGAAGCCATACACTACGTAAAGTTCTTGAAGAAACAAGTGCAGACGCTGGAACAAGCCGGAGCAACCAGACCCTTGAGTGTTTTTGGCTTCCCTGGTACTGTGTCAAACGCCACCAATAACGTTAATTATGCTTCCTTCATGAAGAGTTGCCAACCGTGTCATATGCTGGGTTCTGCACCTTCTAAACACATGCTGAGTTGAGTTGAATTGAGTTTAGTTCAGAAGAAGTGTTTGCTTCATACATGCATGAAAAAGGAAAATCAATGAATTATATATGAGCTGTATATTGATCTTCATGATAGGTTTTTTTGTCATCGATGGTGCATGGTTATAAAGACAGTGTTCGCCAGTGTAATTGTCGTTGTTTTCAAGAATTTCTTTTTCTCTTTTCATACCTAAACGGGGAAAGCAATCAATAAAACTGATATGAATGAATATCATTTTCTTCATTGTTCATTTTTATGTTTTTATAATCAATCTCCTTAGTTAATTTCGTTTCTATCTAATAAGAATGAATGTCAGAAAAATGTTTGAATAATAACAAGCAAATCTTACGAATGATCTAGACTCTTGCGGCAATCACTGAGATATAAAATATAATATAATATAATATAAATATATAAAACAAAAGTTTGACCGATCTTGTTTTGGTCTTCTAAATGCCCAACTCTAATGGGCCATTTTCGGTTTTTTGGCCATCTATGTGTATCTTTATGAGGGGTCACATGCAATGGCATATATAGCGGTTTAGATTAACCGTGCTGATCCACGACACTTCAATACACGGCGCAACCAGCATGCATGCATGCATGCATAATTATTGTTTATTTCTCATAGTAATTATTAAAATAGATTTTATGATATTATTTTTCATATCTCTATATTATTCTATTATATGACTCATCTTATTTCTTCTTTTTCCTTGTTTCTTTGTTACACAAAAAAATGTACATTTTTTTTTAAATCTAATTTCTCATTATAGAATAAAATGACCTCACTGTATTTTGTTTTATTGTGAATATAGGGAAAACTACGTGAAAAGCTGTCGCAATGAAAGAAAGAAACCATGGATATCAAAGAAAAGAGTTGTATTAATTTTATCGATTTAACCAATACAGTTTCTAATAATTTGAAGAGCATAGATACGTTGACACTCAGTTTTTTCTACTCCCATCCTACACTTAAATAAAATATTTTACTAAAAGAAAAACTGTCATGGTTGTTATTTATAAACAGTGGTGTCAAATAGCTTTTTCCTAATCTTAATCACATTGACACTCGTATTTCACATGCACTTCTTTCTCATCTTTCAATTTATTTTTTAGTTGCAACACTTTTTTTTCTTATACATACAATTTCTCTAAAGGAAACAGTGTGATTTCTTTAAGGTGTCTCGAGAAAAATTACTATTGTAAGTGGCAATAACAGATTTAGGTTTAAAATATTGTTGTTGGAATTAAAGTTTAGTTCACAATCATGAGTGCCGAGAATATTTAATGCCCATGAATATTTTATTATATTTTACTTATAGTTGAAACTAAAGATAATTTGTGAATATTTTTCTTAATGCAGTAAAACATTGTTTAATTTAATAACAAATTGTGAAGTTCGTGCGACTAAATCAGATATATTAACCTATTTTACGTTGGAACCATACATAAAATTATTAATGATATATTATTTTTATCCATCAAGAAGACACAATAAAAATGTCAGATAGTGGAGCAAAGAAAAATTTTACATTTAATGAAGAAGTTTTTTTTATTAAAAAATTATGCCCTAATAACATTTGAAGACTTAACTACATATATTATATAGATATGAATAGACCTTCATGGAACAGCTAATAATTTGTCTATACCTAATCATCCATTTCAGGTATTCTAGAAGAAGAAAGGGCCCCTAGGGTTAAACGAAGTAGGTTGCCCCCCACGGCAAGGTCGAATAATTTGGTTGTTCGTGTCTCAAGGATCATGCTTCACAAATGTCTTTTTTTTTTCTCACCCTATATATGCGATCAAAGTCTGCATTACAAAAAAAAAAATGGAAGTGAAAGAAAAAGAAAAGGTGAGAAAAATATAGTGAAATGAGGCCATGTGAAATAGACTAATAGGGTCCCATGCAAGCAACGAGATAGGGTTTTTAATTATTATTTTTGTTATGTGTTGGTGAATAAGAACTAAAGCACCAGGGGGCACCTTGCTATCAGCATATGCATTATCTCTGCACCTTCCCACCTTCTCTATAGTGCATTGTATCCTCCTCTGACACATTCCTTATCGTATTCTTTCATCTTTTCTTTCACTTTTCTTTTGTTTTTTATACACCATTCTGCATATTTCCTTTTAATAATATTTTAATCACTTAATCAATAATTGTTTCACAAACTTACACTAGCCCTATCTCTAATATTTCACCTGCAGATATTGCCCTAGATCGATGGAAAATGGGATAAGCTTCATTCATCATTTCTCATATCTGCACCGACATTGCACTGAATACGTTCTTGTATTTATTGGTCAAAAAACACGTAAAAACAGAAGAAAAAAAAGGAAAAGAAAAGGCCAGTGAGAATACATTCAAAATTTGTAGCCAACTGTGGTGAACAATGGTGAAAAACGCAAGGAAATTTCAGAGACAGGGACTGCAGCATTTATTTCCTTATCTATCTATCTATCCATTTGGATATTATATTATTTTATTCTCTATGACAGCGACCAGTTGTTGAACTTCATAATGGTATGCTTAATAGTGATAGAATAGCAGAGTATAATTAAAATGAAAAATTACCCTGTTACAACTCTCAAATTTAAAAAGAGTACATCTTTTTCAAAATTGAAATTATTTTAAAAAGCTTTGCGTTATGTTGAAGTGTTCTTTATCGGGTTATATATATTTGACCTAATATTAACTGCGCAGATGTAATTCAGATGTCACGAGCATGATAATGGAGTAACAGTTGTTGGTGAAAAAGTACATGCAGGTGATAGAGAATAAGAAGGAATAAATGATGGAGGAACAATGATTGAATTCCCATGTATTCATTATGAGACACCAGAAATATCAGAATATATACCACCTATGTTTTTACTTTACAAACTATACAAGCCTTTGGATATAACTTTTACTTAACTTAAATATTACTTGAACAAATTTTTCTTATCTATCTTAGTCTCTTAAATCCAAATGTCTCGGTAACATGTATTTTAAATTAATGAAATCTGGTCCAACTATTATATTTTGTGACAGTTTTAATAGAAGAAAGTAAAAATGTAAAATATAAATAAACATGAAATTTATGAGGATGATCATATTTCTTGTGAGGAAAGGTGGGGTTTATAAATCATTATAGAATTTAGTTGTTTTTGCTATGATTAAGACATTTAATTTGACGAAATAACAAGTTGCTGTTAGGGAAAAAAAGAAAAAAAAAAGTATCTGGACTTAGATTTGAAAATTTTGCTGAATAATAAGATCCAGGGTCAATATACAGTGAAAGGAAATAGAAACAAAATTCGGATTTGATTGAGTCTGAGTGGCGTAGAGAAAATGTTGACTTCATAGATTCTAGCTGCATGATTTTCTTTTCCTGCTCACTTTGTCCAATATTTTGTTCTTAAAAGTATATAATTTCCTCTCTTCTTTCTATCTTTCTATTTGGTTATCGTAATCGAGGTGTCTCTCTGTACAAAAGATCGGTGGTGCGAAATTATGTACAAGAGATTTAAAATGTTAGTATTTATCTTCGTCTATAGTTTTATCGTGGTAGTAGTATAGTATATATTTGTAATTATGTATTTAAAAAGTTTAAATTAGTTAAGTCTATTTCATCTAGTTTAATTTAAGTGGAAAAGATCCTCTAGGTGAGGAGAATGTGAAAAAGTTGAAGTCTTTAAAATAATTGTTGACACATTTACCGATTTGTCCATTGTCATTTTCGTTTTATTTATCATTTGGTAAGACTATAGCCGTCAAAATGGGTTATAACCTGCGATCCAACCCGGTTCATCACGGGTTCGGGTCGAGTTGGGTTGAAAAAAAATTATAAATTTCAGTACGAGTTAAAAATGAACCAAACTCACTAAGAACCCGGCTCATTTGGATTGAACCCGTGATGAGCCGGGTTGCCTCACCAACCCGCCAATAAATTTTAAATATTTAATATATATATATATATATATATATATATATATATATATATTATAGATGGGGATAAAGAAGATGTTTCAAGAGATGAAAATGTTGTTGATTTATTTATTCAAGATTTTAATACTATAGTTTGATAAGTGACAATAATGATTTGATGTTAGATAGTAATTTTTTTGTGATTTTGGTTTGTATTTGGAGTTTAACATAATTTGGGATTTTATTTAGATTGTATTGAATCTTATTTAGATTTTAATCGAAATTATAATTTAGTTTTCTTGAGATTGAAGAAAAAAAATTGTGTTTTTTTTT
>Ga0214544_1011107_pt1 | contig 12711 bp, 13 predicted proteins | sample CNSS3metaG_FD_160074 | JGI IMG/M metagenome (GOLD analysis project Ga0214544, IMG submission 160074) | Root nodule microbial communities from cowpea collected in UCLA plant growth center, Los Angeles, California, USA - CNSS3 | ecosystem: Host-associated > Plants > Roots > Nodule | place: USA...
CGTTCCGCCGGCCACCGCGACGCATCAACTGCAGCGAGCATCCACTGCCTTTCCACCATCAACCACCGCGTCACGCCACCTCGCCGGAGCATCGTCGCCGGAGAAGAAGAAGAAGCCAGCCGCCATTGCCGTCAGCCGCGCAGCCAAGGGAGGAAGGGGCAGAGTGTGGTCCACAGGGCTTTTGTAGGGTTTTTGGCCCTGTGGGCTTCTTTGTTGGGGGCTTTTTTTCAATGTGAGCTTTTTTGGCCCTCGCCCACATGGGCCAGGGCCAAACCCTGTGGGCTGGGCCAAATTGACACCTCTACCAGTACCACCTGCAACATCATCTGCTCTCGTGTAACGCATTGCACGATCATCGCCAAACACAAGCAGATAGGGTGAGTTAACAGTATATAAAAACACACACACACACACACACACACATATATATATATATATAAATATATATATATATATATATATATATATATATATATTCAAATATATAAACATAGACACACCAAAGGAATTCTATCCTTTGATTTCATACCACGTGGCGGCCACCATGTTACCTGTGTTCTACGTCTTTAGATGATAACCTCAAGATACCTTTTGCTGCCTCAACCTACAAGACACAACTTGTAGAACACGTGCAAAAAACCTGTTACGGACCACACTCTGTAATGCTAGGTGGAGTTCCCAATACAAACCATAGTTCATAATTGTCCCAAGACTACCAAACTCGTCGGCAAACGCCAAAGAAGACAATCTTCTTGGACCTATCCGTATGAGCCGCAACTCACACACTCACACCGACAACACTCGCAAATTTGAGCCACAACTTAAGGAATGCTCGTGTCCATCCGCCATTCCGAGCCACAAGTTAACGAATGTCACATGTTTACCCAATATCCTGAGCCACAACTCAAGGGATACCATTCCGAGCCACAACTCAAGGAATGCTACAACAAAGTTCATCCTTAAGGTTTCACCCAAAGCCTCGTAGACCATGCACATCTAAATCACCCAAGCAATTACTTGACCATGGACCCAGGATATACATGCTTCCATGAACCTGCTCGCTCGTGGTCCTGCCTCTACGAACCTCCCCGCTCATAGTCCAACTCTACGCACCTCCCCACCCGTCTGGCGGTTGACTCCTCACCGCTAGGCGCCTCGCGCTCCAAGGATGCCTCTGGTACCCCAATCACTTGGCGACCTCTCCCGCGCCGCCGAGTGTAAGACCCGTGAAAATTAATTAATTAAATAAATAATTAATTCATAAATGCGGGTAACAGGAGCCTTTATGTAATTTACTTCTAACATGTGTGACGTGGAAAAGTACTAGCTCAAATGGTTGAGAGTATTTAATTGTGTGAGAGGACTTGGGTTCAAGTCCTATGTATGCCATTTATGTGTTATTTGATTTATTATTATTTTAATAATATGATTGATCATGTGGAGTGATAATATAATTTTAGAATTTTAAGAATTATCACGAAACATGAATTGGTTGAATGGTTGTGTATTGATTTGACATGGGCATGGTTAGGGGTTTGAACCTTAGTTAACTCAAACTAGGCTTTCTTTTTGTTAAACTTATTTTTGGCAAAGATGAGAACGGCTGGGAACCCTAGCAGCCACGTGAAGGCAGCCAAAGGGGCTGGAAAAACAACTAATGATGGACCTTGAATAGCAATTATACCACTTTTAGTGCCATTTTCGTTTTAGCACATTAATCCATCATTGAGGCACCATTATAAGGAAAAATTCAGGTGAGGGGAGAGGTTTCTGCACTTGCCATTGCTACATAGTGAGAGGAGTACGAAAATTGAGAGTTGTTGTGAGGATTGAGGAAAGGAAACTGAATTGGAAGAGAATTAAAGGGAGGCCATTGGTGATCAAGGGAACTCTCCAAATTTCCATTTTTAAGCAAAAGGATCCAGGTTTGGGGAGTTGGACCACGTTTATTTATGTTTTTGAATAATTGCATGAATTATAGTATGATTGTGTATGCTCTATCCCGCACATTATTTGAATTTCGTGTTCCTGGAAAATTTCCAGCAATCGCCTGGCGGGCGACGAACTACCGCCAGGCGACGCATATGTTTTTGTGTTATTCCTGAGTTTCTACGAGGAACCACCTGGCAGTGAGCATTGTGCCGCTAGGCGACGCTTGTTGTTCAACCTAGGTTCTGGGTTTTCCTATGAACAGCTTGGCAATGGTAATTGACCCGCCAGACAACATGAGCCCTATTGGCTCAATTTGATGGTTTTTATGGGTTTGGGTTGAGTTGATTAGGGGAAATAATATCCTTAAACGTTAATTGATCATTGGATACTCGCAAACTTGGCATCGCATAAGATTGAAGGTTAAAATCGATGAAATTGCTTTGGATGCTATCTTAGGGTTCGAGTCTTGAGGTTTGAATGTTACAAGGATAATTGACTTTTAAATTGCTTTGGAAAAATGATATTGGGTGTGTTAGGCTGCGAATTATTAGAATTATAATCGAGATCGTGTGTGAATTGATAGAAATCTGCAAGCAAGGGGAAAATTGGGACAAAGTTGGGGTTTCGCAGGTGTAAGAATTTCTGGAAAATCTCCAGAATTCTATGCACCGCTTGACGGCACTAGCATGGCAGCCAGGTGACATGTGCAGATTAGGGATGGTTGCAGCTGAGTTGGTAGCCAGGGGAAATTTAGTGAGGGGTCAGTTGGTGATATGTAAAAGCAGAATTGAGATTTGTGGTTATATTATTAGAAAGAGTGATTGATTAATGAATTGAGATGAGAATTAAGGACTGTTTTAGCAAATTTGTATTTTAATGGTATTGTGGCTGGAGTATAAAATATCGCAGTAGCTGGCATATGTTTACCATAAGCATAGTTAGACATGTTGAGAATGGACTTAAAGTAACTTTACTAATTGATATTTAGATACACATAGAGGATTTAGAATGATAAGGTAAGGGAATATGGTTGTGTGTTGTCATAGATGAAATAGTTAGGATCCTGTCAAGAAATGATAAGTGTGAATGCTTAGGACTGTCTATATGACCATATTTGGATAATAAACTTACACGTGGGGTGTGATGGCTAGAAATCCTATAGACAACAATGCACTAATTAGGGGTACTCTGGAGTGAGGGCAAGTGTGAGTGAACTGCGCAAAGAGTTCCTGAACTTGAACCAAAACCAATACAGCGCAAGTACTAGTGTGGCGCCTGGTGATGGTGATTGACCGCTAGGCGACAACGGAAAAGCAGTGAGGTCTAGATTAAATTGGCGCCTGGCGGTGAGGATGGTGCCGCCAAACGGAGTCTACAAGTCAGTGGGTCCTTAGGCGCTTGGCGCCAGCGATACGCGTTCACCGCCAGGCGGCCTGGAAGTCTATTGCATTTGGGACCTTGTGATCTGTGTCAGGCGGTGTTGCTGCAGCAGAAATGCGTTGTGTTGCTTTGGTGTGCATGGTCTACAAGGATTATTGGATATATTAAAGGTCAACTTACTAATGTTCCTTGAGTTGTGGCTTAGAACGTATCCCTTGAGTTGTGGCTTGGGATAAGGGTTAAACATGTGGTATTCCTTGAGTTATGGCTCGAAATAACATCTCTTAAGTTGTGGCTCGAGATGGCGGATGAACACGAGGAACTCTTGAGTTGTGGCTGGGGTTGTCTAGTGTTGCCGGTGTGAGTGTGCAGGTTGTGGCTCGTACGGATGAGTCCAAATAGATTGCCCTCCTGAGTATCTATTGACGAGTTTGGTAGTCTTGGGACGTTACGAACTATGTTCGTATTGGGAACTCCACCTGGTGTTACGGTGTGTGATCCGTAGCATGGTTTCCTGTACGTGCTCTATCGGTTGTGATCGATAGGTATGGCAGCAAGACATCTTGAGGTATTCATTAGAAGACGTAGAACACGGTTAACATGGTTGTGGCCAGGTGGTATGAAATCAAAGGATGAAATTCCTTTGGTGTGATTGTGTTATATATATAAATGTGTTGTATATATGTTTTATTCTATTAGCTCACCCAATCTACTTGTGTTTGGCGATGATCGTATCCGCAATATACGGGAGAAGATGATGTTGCAGGTGGATCTGGTGAGGTGTAAAGCCGGAGCAGGGCTAGTCTTGGGAGATTTTATTAGACTTTATGCTTTATGATTTTAAATAAGTTGTAAACTTTTATATTATCATACTTTAATTTTATAATGGATAATTACCCATTTTGGGTTTCGTTTATTGTTATGGTGAAATAGATTGAAATTTTCCGCGTTTTTGGGAAATGGATTTATCATTAATGAAATTTTATTTTTCTTAGTTTATTTTATTATTTAAATCTGTAATATCCGGTCGGGATGTTACACCAAGCGCTATACCAGTAGCATACCAACTACTGGTTTAACACCCCAAAAAAGGTTCTAACACTCCTCTTAGTTCAACTTCACATTGAAATTACATGTTTATGTGTATAACTTTCATTAGAGAACACAATTACTATTACATACCCATTCAAAGTCATATAAGCATGCATCTTTGCATTCATATATTTACCCCTAGCTTCACTTAAGTATGATCAATTGTATATATATAAATTCAAATACATTAACCAATCATGAGTTTAACATTAAGCTGCATTATCACAAATATCTCAAGGGTATTTAATATGACTAATTGTGAACCAGTATTACTCAACCTCCTCGACTTCTAATGTACTAAACCCAACTCAAGTTTCTACCAATTCTCCATGACTGTTAAATTACTGTTAGACCTCCATCCATTTCAATTGGTTTATTTTATATGATTATCATGTGTAGGATTTAGCCTTACCCTCACAAAATCCCAAAACGCGCCTCGAACAGTCACAAAATGCAATTGCCACTACTGTAGCGTCTATCGCCTGGCGGTGCATACTTGCCGTCAGGAGGCACATCAAATTCTGGGCAAATCCCAGATTTTTCACACACCCGTGATGAACCTTAAACCCCCAAATCTCGTTCAGTCAATCAAGTGCATAAATTACAACAAATCGGATTTCTCCCATGCAAATTTTCATCATGATTAACCGCTAAAATCATATTAACAATTTGACCCTAAACCCAACATGACCCCCTCATGCTTCATGCTTCCCTATGGTAGAGTAAAATGAATAAGGGTTTGTGTCGCCTGGTAGAGTAACCTTTGCCGCTAGACGGTTCATCTAAAATACCTAGAAATGGGTGTCACGCACATGCATCGCCTGGCAGGCCTTCAAAGCCACCTGACGGTTTTTGAAAAATTTCCAGAAACTCGAACAGTGGAAATTAACGCAAAAATAGGCACCCAATCATACATCATACAACGTAAAATCATATAATTTCATATAAACAAATAAAGCAACTCCCCTAATCTGGATTCCTTGCTTAAACTTGATGGTTCTTGAGCTTTTTTCCTTGATTAATAAAAGCCTCTTTAGTGCTTCCTCAATTCAGCTCTCTTTCTCACTCAATTAGCATTGTTTATGGTCTGTAAAACCTTTCGCACAACCAATTCAACCAATTCATGTTTCATGATAATTCCTAGAAATTTAGGATTATATTATCACTCATCACAATCAATTATATTAAAACAACGCACAATTAAAATAATACACAATTTGGCATACATAGGACTTGAACCCAAGTCCTCTCAACATGCCTAAGTACTCTCAACCACTTGAACTAGTACTATTCCACATCATAAAAGCTAGCATTAATTGTCATAAAGGTTCCCACTACTCGCATTCATTAAATAATTATTTACTTAATTATTTAAATTTCTCGGGTTTTACAACAAACTTCTAATATTAAGTTCGTATTCTGTTTTGTTTGTTGCTTCTGCCGTATGGTTCACATTTGTGTTTTGCATTTGATTTATTATGGCGACTCGTAAAGATGATTCTTAGTTTATTAGTGTGTAATTGGGCGGTAAAAATTATTCCTATTGGTGTTATGTTATGAAAAACTTTCTTTGTGGAAAGTCCATGTAAAGTTATATTTCAAGTGTTAAGTTAAAACCAATTGACATCAAAGCTAATGATTATGCTACTACTTTAGAGGTATGAGAAGCTAACAACTCTAAAATTATTAGTTGGGTCAATAATTCTGTTACACACTTGATTTACGTTCAGTTGGAAAAATATGATACTGCAAAAGAGGTATGCGATCACTTATCTTGATTGTATACACAATATAATTTTTCCAAACAGTATCAACTTGAGACAAATTTTCATGCATTGAAGTAAAATGACATAAACATTCAAGACTTTTATTCTGTCATGACAACCCTATGGGATTAACTTGTCGTGACCGAGCTTATAACATTAAGTGCTTTTGCATCGTATATTAATCGTAGGGAACCACAACGTTTGGTTCAATTTCTTATGGCCTTGCATAGTGATTTTGAAAGTTTACGAGGTTAAATTTTGCATCGTAACCCTCTGCCTTCTAGTTAATAAATTATTAGCAGAGGAAATTAGACTTCAGACTTAATGATCATAAGACCAACCCTTCTTTTGCTCCATATATTTTTGCATCTTCAAACAAGTCTTCTACTAGAGCTCAACAGAAATAACATGTTGGTGAAGTTGCTTTTGATGAGTGTTCTTACTGCAAACAAAAGAATTATTGGAAATCTCAATGTCCTTTGTTCCTAAACAAAGCTAGACCTCAACATCAATCTTCACAACAACATCGTACACAACAACAATAATCTCGCCCTCCTCACTAGTCTCGTCTTTTTCAGTAACCACAACAATTTCCCTCGGCTTAGTCACATGGTAATATTGCTGCACCATCTTTGGATCAATCCCTGATCAATTTCAAAAGTTCCTTGCTTTTTGACAGCAAGCCAACATACCCTTGCAATCTTAATGTATATCATCACCAAATATATCTTTAGACAAATGGATAATTGATTCAGGTGCCACTAATCATATGTCACATCATTTGTATTCTTTTGTTTTTTTATCACCTAACTCATCAATGTTAATTGCAACTGATAATGGTGATTCACTTCCATTATCTGGTATTGGTACCATTGCTACACCATCTTTGTCTTTGTTTGTGTTTACTACATACTTGATCTTGCTATGAATCTTGCTTTTGTTGGAAAAATATGTGATTCTAGATATAATGTGTAGATCTCTCTATTTGATTGTTTTGTACAGGATCACACATCTCAGAAGGTGATTGGGATAGGCCGTAGGTAAGGTGAACTTTATGTCCTGAATCAGTTCAAGGAATCAATAGGTGCAGCCTCCAATGCGGATTTATCTTCGTTTCATTTGTCTTTTCCTTATTCAACTTTTTATTTGTGGCATTATCGTTTAGGTCATGTGTTTGCATCTCATTTAAAGTTTTTAGTGTCTACTAGAGTTTGGGTACTTTGGACAATCATGATATTTCTTATTGTAGTGGTTGCAAAATGGCAAATTTTTTTGTTTTACCTTTTAATAAAAGTATTTCTTGTAAGATCCATGAAATTTAATTAATTAAATAAATAAATCATTAGTAAATGCGGGTAATATGAGCCTTTATGACATTAGATGTTGACTATTGTGATATGGAAAAGTACTACCTCAAGTGGTTGAGAGTACTTAGTTATGTTGAGAGGACTTGTGTTCAAGTTCTATGCATGTCGTTTATGTGTTATTTAATGGATTATTATTTTAATAATATGTTGATCATGATGAGTGATATTATAATCCTATAATTATAGGAATTAGCACGAAACATGAATTGGTTGAATGGTTATGCATTGATTTGACATTGGCATGGTTAGGGGTTTGAACCTTTGTGAATCCAAATTAAACTTTCTTTTTGCCAAAATTCTTTTTGGCATGAATGTGAACGGGCAGAGAAACCCTGGCTGACAAATGGGCAGCCAAGAGAGACTGGGAAAACAACCACTAATGCACTTTGAATGGTAATTAAACTCTAGTTTAATTAAACTCTAGTTGAATTAATGGTGATTAATCAAGTGAATTTAGAGTAACAGAGAGGAGAGAACATAGAGAGAAAAACATAGGGCAACCTAGGGAATCATTTGAGAAGCATTTTGTGAGCAAATAGGAGCTGCATTTTCGAGAGGATTGAGGACTGTTGCTGGAAGCGTCAAGGGAAGACATTGTTGACTAAGAGGAAGCTTTAAATTCTGAAGTTTTAACCAAGGAATTCCAGGTTAGGGGAGTTGGACCGTACATGTTATTTCGTATTGTTTAATTGCATGAACTGTATGATTAATTGAATACATGTTTTCTACCCTGCTTGTGTGTATTTCGTGTTTTTTATGGAATTTTCCAAAAATCGTCTGGTGGATGATGAACTACCGCCAGGCGACACATATTTGTTTACAAGATTCTGGGTTCCTGAAGAGGAACCGCCTGGCGGTACGACCTTTACCGCTAGGCAACACATGTCTAATTCACCAATTTCTAGGTTTTGTTTGAACTGCCTAGCGCTGATGCACTATCGCCAAGTGACGCAAACCAAATTAGGCTGGTTTTGGGTTTTCTGGGTGGATTCTGGAAGGGGAATAAGGGAGCTTCATTTGTTATCGGAGTATTAGAGGCTTGTGATTATTGAATTACGCTGTGAGTGGAAATGAATTGGGGAAAAATATGAACAATTCATATTAAGGTTGGAAATTGGGGATTTTGATGGTCTGAGAGTAACTACAATTTGATTACATTGTAAAGTGTTACTAAATATAGTTGAGTGAAGTAATCGTATAATTGTGATCATGATGAATTGCATAATTATGGAAATAGACCAAATAAAGGATTGGGAAAATGAGAAAGACTTGGTAAGTGCTGGAAATTCTGGAATTTTTCCCAAAATTGATGCACCGCCTGGCGGAAGGTAGCTTGCCACCAGGCGACAATAGAGAATGTAGTTATTATTTTGTGTTTTGGGTGTTGGGGACCCGGGTTTCAATTGCATTGGATGGCTGAAAGGAAATAGGGTCATAAAACTAATGCAAAAGTATGCTATTATGAATACCTTATAGGTTAGAAAGAAAAAGCGTGATTAAAAGAAGTGGATTGGGATTACATGTTTTAATGTATTGATGGGCAGTTGAGATTGGGATTGAGTTATAAGAAGGTGTAGTGGCTGGTTTAAGTTAAGTATAGGTAGGGTAATTCAGCTATTGATTTTAACTCGTGGGCAAATTGATCTTACATGTGAATGAATGATTATGTGAAATATTGGAGAGTAATGCATGGTGATGAAAGCAATGTTAGGATCATGTTAGAAAGTATGAATCATTGGTGAATTAGTATATGAGCCTCATATGTGGTGGTACTTTAATGAAATTAGGCCTTTAAATAGGCATTGGATGGATAATGGAAGATGAGAAAGGAATGTAATGTATTTAGGGAATGAAGGTGCATGAAAATGGGTTATGCTAACTGGAATTATTTCATGCAGTAAGTGACTAAGTTTATGATTCACGAAATGAGTGGTAATGTGGGTGGTGTGTGAGTCATTTTGCCTGAACTAGAACCAAAAACTAGTACTGTGCAAGTACTGGTGTAGCGTTTGCCGGTGGTGTTTGACCGCCAGGCGATAGCTACACTCATAGTGGCTATTGGAATGTGTAGCGCCTGACGGTGAGGGTCGTCCTGCCAGGCGATACCTGTAGAGGCAGAGGGATAAGGGTGCTTGGTGCCTGACGGCACGTGTCCTCCACCAGGCAGTCTGGAAGCGTACCTCGCTTGGCGGCTCAGTAGCAACGCCAGGTGATAATGCAGAGGTAGTGTGACTGCTTGCTTTGATGTGCGTGATCTACAAGGCTTTGGTGATACCTCGAAGGTCGGCTTGTTGGTATTCCTTGAGTTGTGGCTCGGAACGTATCCCTTGAGTTATGGCTCAAGATAGTGGTAAAGCACGTTGCATTCCTTGAGTTGTGGCTCAGAATGACATCCCTTAAGTTGTGGCTTGGGATGACGGATGAACACGAGGAATCCTTGAGTTGTGGCTCGTGTTAGCGAGTGTTACCAGTGTGAATGTGTGTGTGTGTTATGACTCGTACGGATGGGTCCAGATAGATTGCCCTCCTTAGTATGTGGTTGACGAGTTTGGTAGTCTTGGGACGTTACGAACTCTGTTTGTATTGGGAACTACACATGGCGTTATAGAGTATGGTCGGTAACTGGTTTCCCGCACGTCTTCTACAAGTTATGGCTTGTAGGTGTGGCGGCAAGACATCTTGAGGTTATTGTCCAAAGACATAGATCATGGGTAACATGGTGGTGGCCATGTGACATGAAATCAAAGGATGGAATTCCTTTGGTGTGCTTGTAATGATATATATGTTGTATATATGTTTATTTTAACTATTAGCTCACATTATCTGCTTGTGTTTGGTGATGATCGTGTACGCGGTACACGAGAGTAGATGATGTTGCAGGCATGTCTGGTGAGGCGTAGAGCCGGAGTGTGGGCTAGCTTGGGGAATTTTCTGTAGAGTTTTATTATGGCTTTAAGAACTTTGAGAATTTTGTAATCATTAGATTATTGGACTTAACTTTGTAGTATGAGTTTTTATTAAATTATGGATTTAAGGTATTTTACGATGAATTAAATGTTTTAAATTTCCCGTGTTTTGGGAAATGGATTTATATTAAATGATGCTTTATCCCTATTTCTTTATTTTATTATTTAAATTCGTAATATTCGGTCGGGATGTTACATTTCTTCTTCTCTTGATCCTTTAATCTTGCACATTCTGATGTCACTACAAAAAATATGGTTATTATCTACGCCAGTATTTCGTAGATAATGAACATTTTTCGTAGGTAATTTGAATTTATCTATGAATTACCTACGAAGTAAATTTCATAGGTATTAAGCTGGTAGGTAACTTTATATACGAATATGAGTTTCGTAGATAACTTACCTACAACCATTATCTACGAAATCGGGACGTCCATAATTATCTATGAAAATATTCGTCGAAAAGTTTCTCATCCAGGAGTCGAGTTACCTACAAAATATTTCGTAGATAAATTACCTATGAAAAATTTTGTAGATAACTTATTTACGAAAACTTTCGTAAATAATTTACCTACGAAAATTTTCGTAGATAACTTAAATATAAAAAAATAAAAAACAAATCTTTGAACATATAGCTTAACAACAACCAAAATAAAATAACAGGTTCAAAATCACCGTATGAAAAAATCACCAACAAAATAAGTAGACTTAGAAAAATATAAAAGGGTAAAAAAAGTATATAACTTGGAAAAGAGAGCATTTCGTTTCCCTACAAGAATCTGCCACAAACCATGATATTAATTGCTAGAACTAAACAAATTTTATCTAGTAACTAAACCACAAGTGAATCTCACAATATTCATATCCATAATGATTTAGTAAACTAGAATACAAATAAATAAGACCATAGGGTTCATATTGATATTATAGTCCTTAAAAGCACCTAACTGTGGAGGAGACTTGTTATCACTCCTAAATCGATTCTGAAGCTGAAGAGAGAAACAGAGAAATCACCATTCCATAATTCAAGCATCAACAAGAGAACAATTAAATTTAATTTAATTTCAAAAAAGAAAAATAAAATAAAAAACCTGATTAAGATTGAGTGCAGTGGATTCTCTTCTTTAATAATCATTTCTATCATTATGCTGAACCTGATAATTACTACTCACAGATTACTAATAATATTGCAAATTCAAAATAAAATAAAAAAATCCTACTCACTTGACATCCATAGCAAGTGAGAACGCATCAATCTCCATCATCATTTGTACAATCCTATAAAAACTTAAACTTAAAAAAATCAATTATGGCATCCTCCTTCAATCTGAATATTACACTAATTTTGGCCTGTATATATAATATAAATGCCAAGGAGCACACATTCTCACAATAAAAATACCAACCTTTTCAAAAACGCAAATGACAGTGCTCCCACCGAATGAGAAATATCCAAACTATAAGTTAAGCACACAAATGCCACTTATAAACAAAGACAACATTACAATACTTGTTATTTACAACAATGGGATTGACCGGAAGAGTACGACATTATCAGGAAAAATAAAGTATGAATTGAAAAAAAGAGAGTATATATATGTGTGTGTATATCGAGAGAGAATTTAGTGGTTATTTATACACTTACAGTGTTAAAGAAATCTATATTATCAAGTTGTCAACCCATAAAAAACCACCATCAGTGTGTGTGTGTACAAATTGCTTAACAGTTCTTGATACTGGAAAGTGGAAACGGTGATAATCCTGTAATAAATACATATTAGAATTAAAATTTGAAATCAAGTTATATAAAAATTTAAAATAACTTGGAAAGAAAGCAACAAATACCTGTGGTGCCAAACAGAAAATCACCATTGTTCCATCAACAAAAGCGCTAGAACATATATCTTTCCCAAAAGACCTTGAACTGAAAACTTTCGACCCTAAAAAGAAACAAATAGTGACAAAAACATTTCTTTTGGCATAAATAAATAAAGTGAAAAGATTAAAGGACAAGAAAATGAAGGATATACTAACATTTTAGGGAATATAACTTTCTTTGCCTCTAGCTGGCAACAACTTCGTCAATGGACTTAGCTTAATATTATATTATAACTTCTTGGAAATAAAAAGTGATGAAACGAAAAAATATCATAAAGAAAAAGCAGTGAACATAGTGATAAGTTAACTTCTAGTTACCACAAACACTAC
>Ga0214544_1011108_pt1 | contig 12709 bp, 8 predicted proteins | sample CNSS3metaG_FD_160074 | JGI IMG/M metagenome (GOLD analysis project Ga0214544, IMG submission 160074) | Root nodule microbial communities from cowpea collected in UCLA plant growth center, Los Angeles, California, USA - CNSS3 | ecosystem: Host-associated > Plants > Roots > Nodule | place: USA...
AATGTCAAATAAACTTTACAAAATTTGATTAAAAGGACTAAATCCACGTATTTCAAAAGATGAAGGACTAAATTGGTTCAAAGTTTCAAAATGGACTAATTCCAAAATTCACTGAAAGTTAAGGGATCAAAAACATATTTAACCCTTTTATTAATAGACCTCCACTTTTTGCTTGTGAAAATGACCCCTTTTGGAAAGTAAGGATGCAAATAATATAGATGACTAAGATGATAGAGAGCTTTGAGTACCAGTCAAGTATGGTGATGCTTTCTCAAGAAAGAGAATCATCTGTTGGTAAGGGTAAGGTCTTGTAAGAGGCTTGTGCCAAGCCAACATCACTGAGAAAATGATAGGTGCTACTCGGAAGCATTGTTTGAGGCTTTGAGGTGTATAAAGCTTATGAAAGGCTTGGGGATAGAGAGTTAAAGAGGGTAGTGACCCCAATGTGTATATAAGACGTTCATCTCTTGGTGAAGATGAGTAAGATGATGAAAAGCTTTGAGGACTAGCCAAGTATGGTGGTGTTCTCTCAAGAAAGGGAATCGTATGTTGGTAAAGGTAAGGTATCATACGACTCTTGTGCAATGTGAATGAGCAAAAGGGATGTTTCAGGTGTGGAGGTTAATCGGGAGAAAGGATTGTCCCTAGGCTGAGGTGAAGTGTTTCATATGCCAAAGGGAGAGACACATTGCTAAGAATTAATCTCATATGGAATGCCATGCTAGTGTTGCTAGAGCATAGTCATGGAGGGAAGGAGGGGGAAAGGCATTAACCACCTGGATGGGTGTTCACAATGAACGGGGATCTGAAGTTGCTAGCCCAAATAATGTCATTCAAATGTATGTTATGTAAAGGGTACTTGTGTTAAGGTTTTCTTGAGTTGGAGCAACACAATCTTTTATGTCATATGCAAGTGTGGATGAGTCAGGATTTCTTATGAAGGAGTTGGAGCTGATGATATCTAGTCCAATTTCAAGTCAATAAAAGACTGCTTTGGTCTGTGTAGCATGTTTGTGGTGATTGTAACACTCCTTTTGAGATACCACGTAATTTTTTTTTAAAACATAAAACATATCCTCTGGTACCATCCTATTAAATAGAAACTCCACCATCCATTTTTATCAAATTGACCCGGTCAAAATAGTTATCTGAAACAACTTTACTCATTAAATAAAATATGGTTCATCCAACCAACTGAATTAAATTGTAAAAATAGGACTTCATATCCAATCTTTCGAGTGAAAAAGCAAAGCCACTACACTATTACATTTTATTTCAAAAAACCTTTTAAAAGGTCAAAACAAAACTTCCCCACTACACTATTACTATACAACATGGATAATACAATATAGTTATATGCGAAGTAGTACATGTGTACTATACTAAGCAGATATAACTGATATAAATAGATACTCAGTCCTAGTCGCCAACCTATAGTCCTATTTTGAATAAATTATTGATTAACTATATAGGAAGATGATATATACATAGTGGTTAAAGCAACATACTTTAAGCATATCACATATGAGTGAGGACCGCGTACTCCAAACTTAGGAAATAATAGTTAAACTCTCATAATCAAGTCATAAGCCTGATATTTAAGCCTTGATCGGGCCCACACAAACCCAAAGGAGGCCTAACAAGCCCAATAAAGGCCCAGCATATAATCTAGGTAATCTATAATTAATACTCTATAAATACAGATAGACCCCATCAATTAAAGGTGCACAATTCATTAATACCAAAACTAATATTTGACTTTTAAGAGCTCTTGCTAACTTGATCGTTGGAGTCATTTTCTGCAGGTAACCTCCAAAATGTTCAATCCGGCAATAGGACATGAAGACATACCCAGCAAAAATGAAGATTATTCGTCCAAGAGATTCGAAGATTGGGTAAGAATTGATTTGTATTCACTGATACTTTATTATTATTTTCACAGGAACAATTGGCGCCCATCATGGGACATGAGTTAGCATCTTACCAAAAAAATCCAAGAATATTTGATGATGTTTTCAAGCCACAATAGAGTTGGCATCTTGAAGGAGCTTGAAGCAAGATCTAAGGAGGCCGCAACAAACCAGTCAGACCTGGCCACCATCCTAGAAAGGCAGGCCAAAATGTACCAGGAGTTCGCAGACTTTAAGAAGCCTTAATGAGATGGAGGCGCTAAGACAAGAGAATTGGCTGCTCAAAAGGAAGATGCCATGCTAAAAGGCAAGGAAAAATAGGTTCAGGTGGAGTCCAAAACCCTTGCGTGTCTGCCAATTGAAGAAGAAAGTGAGTACAACCCAACTCCCAATACCTTCACTACAAACCATCATACGTCTATTCTCCCAACTCACCCCACATTTGTGCCTCCCAGTTACCACCCTACCCCCATCCAAACCGTCGATAGGCACCTCATAGCGGCAAACCCGCACAAACGTCATCACCCCTTTATTGACGGCATCACCGAAACTCCCCTCCCTAGCCAGTAGGAAGCATTCACACTAGAGCGATATTATGGAGACACAAACCTCGATGAGCATGTTAAAATCTATGTCACCCATGTCGACTTGTATACAAGTGAAGATGTCGTCATGTGCAAGGCTTTTCCCACCACCCTGAAAGGGCCGACCCTAGAATGGTTTACATCCATCCCTCTATATTCCATAGACTGCTTCGACACCCTCTCCAACCTCTTTTCTACCCAATTTGCAAGAAGCCACTCTCACCAAGCCACCTCGCTGTCCCTCCTCAACGTCAGGCAAGAACGAGACGAGACGCTTAGGACATTCATTGACCAGTTTAGCAAGGCGGCCCTCTGAATCAAAAACGTATCTTAGGACATCATCCTTCAATGCATGGCATTAGCCCTTAAACCCAGACCGTTTACAAATAATGTCTGCCTCCACCCCTCACCACCATGCACGAAGTCAAGCTTCGTGTAGCGAATTACATATATATGGAAGAGATGAAGACATTACGAACTAAGTTCTACACTAACATACAACCCACCGATCGAAAGCTAGAAAAAACCTTCTCATGGACGGACCTAAGGCCTAGAGAGCGTCAACCACCACTAAGCGTCTCACGCTCTTGTATCCTTGAAGAAGCCCTGCAAACAGACCTCATTCCCCCCCCCTCGAAAAACTCCCAACCCGCCTAACACAGATATGACCAAGTATTAAAAATATCACTACAATAATGGTCACACAACGGATGAATGTAAAGCATTGCAAGAAAAGATCGAGGAACTAATATGCTCCGAACACCTAAAGCGGTTTATAAAGAGAGAAGAAAAAAGCAGTTATCGGCAAATATATAACCGGAGAGCAGACGCAGGCCGCCAACGTGATCAAAGGGATAGGAAAGACAAGCGCAAAGAACATCCTTTGACACACACCGATATCAACCCTGTTGATCGAACCCCACTCTACGGAACAATAAACACCATAACAAGAGGCTTTGTAGGAGGGGGCGCAACCACGTTAGCTAGAAAGCATCACCTTATAAGCATTCATTCTACCAACGCGATAACCCACGCGCATAGACGTCGAAGGATTCCTCCCATCATGTTGACAGACGCAAATTTCCAAGGTACATACTAGGACCAGAATGACCCCATGGTCATCACTATGGAGCTCAAAAACTTCGCAGTTAGAAAAGTATTGGGGGATCAAGGTAGTTCTGTTGACATCCTTTACTGGACAACATATCAAAAGCTGCAACTACCAATCGAGGCCATGATCCCGCATGACGAGCCTATATACGAATTCTCCAGTGAAAGGATTTGCACACGCAGATACATCGACCTACACACAATATTCCAAAAGGGAACCAGGTGAAGACCATCCATATTCGCTTCATAGTAGTCGAAGTGAACACATCCTACAATGTTCTTTTGGGAAGACCATCCTTGAACGCTCTAGGAGCAATGGTGTCAACTCTCCACCTAGCCATGAAGTTCCCTTCCCCGTTGGGCGACATCATCACCATCCACGACGACCAAAAACTCGCACACAAATGTTATATTGCAAGTCAACGGCCAAAGGAGTCGATTCTAACTGCCAACAACATAGAACGAGAACAAGGAGTAGGCGTCTCTTTGACAAGAGAAGACCTTGACCCAAGAGTAGGGTGTGATTCACGGATTCAACCGGTCGATGAAACCAAAGGCCTTGTGGTCGCACCAGGAAAAACTCTCCAGCTAGGTTTAGGTTTAACTAACGGCAACCAGGTCATAATCGAATCAACATTAAAGGATAACACGAACCTCTTTGCCTGATTCGCAGCAGACTTACCAAGGGTCGACTCTCAAATAGTCATCCACCGGTTATCAGTTTTCAAGGAAGCACATTACGTCTCTCAGAAGAAAACGAAGTTGGGAGAGGAAAGATAGCTCACAGCCAAAGTTGAAGCGACGAAACTCCTTGAAGTCGAGTTCATTGATGAGGCCCAACACACAACATGGCTGGCTAACGTGGTCCTTGTAAGGAAACCCAATGACAAATGGCAGATGTGCGTAGACTACATTAATCTCAATAAAGCCTACCCCAAGGATGCATACCTGCTACCCAATATCAACCACTTAGTGGACAGAGTGACAAGAAACTGAGTACTAAGTTGTCTAGACGCCTACTCAGGCTACAACCATATACCTATGGCCCCGTTTGACATGATTAAAACTGCCTTTATAGAAAAGACTAATGGATAAGGTTTTTCACCACCTAATGGGCAAGTGCGTCAAAGTGTATGTTGATGACATGGTTGTAAAATCGCCTAGCCATTTGTAGCACTCCAAGGATTTAGTCGAGGTATTCACAGCACTACGAAAGCATAACCTCAGATTTAAACACAGAAAAATGTGTCTTCGTAATAGATGGCGACAAACTCTTGGGGTTCATGCTCACCCATCGAGGAATCGAAGCAAACTCTGAAAAGTGCAGTGCAATAAGTGAAATGTGAAGTCCAACAACTATTAAAGAAGTGAAATGGCTGATAGGTCAGCTTAAAGCTATATCCAAATTCCTGCCCAAACTAGCGGATAAAACACGCCCCATCATTAATCTTCAACGAAAGTTTACCAAGTTCTCTTAGGGGGAGGACTGTGAGCGAATGTTTCTAGATTTAAAACAAATCCTGGCATCCCATCCTATTCTACGAAAATTTGATGTCGACTTCTCGTTACTAGTATACATCACGGCAACAAAATGCATGGTTAATGCCGCCTTAGTACAGGAAGCAGGGGGCGTCCAACACCCGGTATACTTTGCCAGCAGAACTTTACAAGATCCAGAAACCAGATATTAGATGGTAGAAAAGTGTGCCCTATCTCTGATAAATGCAGCAAGGAGACTTAGACCCTACTTCCAAAATCATCAGGTCATTGTCAAAACCGACTACCCAATCCAGTAAATTCTTCAGAAGCCTGATTTAGCAAGGAGAGTGTCATCATAGTCCGTCAAATTATCAGAATTTAATATATGCCATGAACCACAGGGACCCATCAAAGCATAGTGCCTATTAGACTTTGTCAACGATCTGCAACATGCACCAGATGGGGACCTATGGACCTTATATGTTGACAGATCCTCTAATGAGAATGGAGTAGGCATTGGCATCATCCTAGAAGGCCCAAACCAGATCCTCATTGAAAAATCCCTCCATTTTAACTTCAAAACCTCTAACAACCAGGCTGAATACGAGGCTATCTTGGTCGGACTACTATTGGCACGAGAAGTAGGAGTTCGCCGACTAGCCTACAAAATTGACTCCATGCTTATAGTTGGACATCTCAACGATGAATACCAAATTAAGGACCCCATGCTACTCCATTATTATCACTTGGTCCGGGATATCATGAGCTCTAGCTTTGATGAGATCACTATACAACACATACCAAGAGGGGACAATACCCGGGCGGACGCTTTATCAAAACTGGCACGCACTACAAAAAAGGGAAAATACAAGTCTTTATTACAACAAACGTTGACGGCACCATCAACGGCCAATACCTGTATGAATTTGCATACCAACGACAACAACTGGATGACACCATACAAACAATACTTAAAAATTGACATCCCCCAATCCCAGTGTAGCACGTTACACATTGATTAGAGAAGATTTGTATAAACGCGGATATAGCCAACCTCTGCTAAAATGCATAATAAAGGAACAAGTAGAATATGTTATCAGAGAAATTCACGAAGGAATATGCGGATATCACTCTAGATCATGAACAATGGTGGCCAGAATCTTAAGAGTCAAATACTTTTGGCCAACCATGGAGGCGGATTGTCACTCCTTTGTTAAGAAATGTTTGTCATGCCAAAAGCACGACAATCTTGTTCACCAAAGGCAGAAAGAACTACATTGCATACTCTCCCCGTGGACATTCGCAAAGTGAGGGATGAACATCTTGGGGCTGTTTACTCTAGGAAAAGGGCAGGTCAAGTTCCTCATAGTAGGAATTGATTACTTCACAAAATGGATTGAGGCGCAATCACTAGCTACCATTACGGCATAGCAAGTCCAGCAGTTTTTATGAAAAAATATAATATGCCGATATGGGGTACCGCATACAATCATAATTGATAATGGACGACAATTCATAGACAAAGAATTTTCAAAATTCTAGACTAGCCTAATAATCAAACATGTCACAAGCTTAGTAGAACATCTGCAAACCAACGGGCAAGTAGAGGTCACCAATAAAGTAATCATGGTTGAACTATGCAAGAGGCTGGATGGGTCAAAAGGAAAGTGACCAGAAGAGTTATTCGAGGTCCTATAGGCGTACAGATGCAAACGGTAAGACCTGTGGAAATTAATTAATTAAATAATTAATTAATAAATGTAGATGGAGGGAACATTGATGTCATTAAATGTTAATTGGTATGATGTGGAAAAGTACTAGCTCAAGCGGTTGAGAGTAATTAATTGTGTGAGAGGACTTGGGTTCGAGTCCTAGGTATGCCTTTTATGTGTTGTTTGGATTATTCTTATTTTTGATAATATATTTGTGCCTAGTGAGTGATAGTATAATCATAGTATTTTGATAATTATCACTCAAGATGAGTTGGTTGGATGGTTGTGTATTGAATGGGCATTGGTATGGTCACGGGTTCAAACCTTGATAGACCTGAATTAATCCTTATTTTTTTTATATAAGAAGCAACTTTGACTTGAAGGTGAAGAGGCAGTGAATACCTAGCAGGAGCAGTATATAAGGAGAACGTGATTAGAGAGTGAGAGGGGATTTTTGGGTGTGCAAAGGGCTGAAGCAAAGTATTAGTGAACAAGGAACTTTATTTTTTTCCAAATTTCATTCCAGAATTACAAGTTAGGGGTGCTAAATTTATGTGTATACGAATTTTGCATGTGCTCCCGAGTTTTCTATTCTCAATTGGATTCTATGTGGTATGAATTGGTATTATATGCACTGTGATTGAGAATTGGTGGATTGGATGTTGTGTACAAAGCTCTTTGGGGTTTTTTATATGAATTGGATTAGGGTTTCGGTACTGTTGCTTTTGTTTATGGCCAAACCTTGCGTTTTGGGGATTCAAACATGATTAAAGTCTATGCTTATGGTTTGATTGATGAAACAGATTAAATGAGAATGATTACATTGTAAATTGGCATGGTTTTGGTGATTTGTGTGCATGAATAGAGACGAAACTCTGCAAATTTTGCCCAAGCGAGTCCATCTCGCCTAAGCGAAAGTTGCAGAATCACATCTTGGATTTTGGCTCGCACTTTTCGCTCAGGCGATCAGTGTCAAGGTTGAGTGACTTGGTCTCTCGGTTAGGCGAGAATGGCTCGCCTTAGCGAGGTCGCGATGAGACCTATACGTGTTAAGCGCGACTTCTCGTCCAAGCGAGAGGTTTTGGTTTTTGGGCGACAGATACTCTCGCTTAGGCGAGAGTGGCTCGCTTAAGCGAGGTCTCGTTATGGTCTGATGCAGTTTGTGTCGAATTCTCGTTCAGGCGAGGTTTGTGTGTTTTGAGCAAATCTATGACTCGCTCAGGCGAGCAGGGCTCGCCTAAGCGAGATGGTGTGGTGCAACCACTATTACACACTCGCTCAGGTGAGGCGGGTTAGCTTGAGCGAGGCTGATGGACTAGCTTGGGCGAGGGTCCTTGGCTTAAGCGAGAATGTTGTGAATTCTATGTTTGTGTGTGCTTTATGAGCTGGTTTGTCTACTCTTTCCTAAATATAGGAAGTTATATGCATTTGTTTGTGGTGTTTGGACTTGAAGGACTAAGTCCTTAGGATTTGGGATGTGCTTGGTTTGAGTCGTGAGCGAGGAGTTCGTGATGGGTGGACCGCATGCAGAATGTGAACAGTTTAGTTCACAGGAGGTACTCTCGTTGGGATAAGTGAGTGAGGGAGTTCATCTTATGCTCAACTTGAGAATGCTATGAGCGAGGGAGTTCATAGTAGGAAAGGTGGGTATGCATGTCCGAGTCCGAGCGAGGAGTTCGGATGAACGGGTGTGAGAGTCCGTGAAGCAGGACTACAAGCAGGATAGGCTTGTAGGTTGGACCACGAGCGAGGAGGGTCGTGGAAGCACATGAAATCCCAGATTTAGAGTACATGCATGAACTCATATTGGTTATAAGTGTGGGAAAGTGGGTGTTTTTGGAAACCAATAAACATTTATGAATGGGCTGGGGGATTATTTCATATTTAATTATGTTTATGTGCATAGCTCACCCTATCTGTTTGTGTGTGGCGATGATCGGGTAATTTATTATCCGGGAGCAGATAATGTTTCAGGTGAGCCAGGAGACGCTTAGTGGCGGAGAGTGGGCTCAGAGTACGAGGGGATTTTATAAATGCTTTCCTTTAGTTTTCATGTAATTAAATTATTGTTTTGGATTTTCAAATTGTAAGGAAGAATTATGAGTATTTTGTCTATTTATAGTGGATATTAAATTTAAATGTTTTGAAAATTTCCCGTGTTTTTGGGAAATGGATTATTTAATAAATGAGGTGATTATTTCTGCCTTGTTTAATTATTATTTGTTTTTAGTAATATCCTACCGGGATGTTACACAAACCACAGTCTGCCACCCCTGAATCTCCCTTCAACCTAGTATACAGAACGAAAGCCATGATCTCGGTTGAAATTGGGGAACCTTCTTTGAGAAGGCAGGGGTATGATGACAAAACGAATCAATGAAGTCTGTACACGAGCCTTGACTTAGCAATAGAGCTGTGAGAAAAGGCACAAATTAGAAACATGGCGGCCAAGCAAAGAACCGTGAGAAAGTACAATTCCAAACTTCAACCACGAACAATTGTAAAAGGAGATTTAGTATTAAGAATGGCAAGCAGTGCTAGGAAGAAAGACGGGAAGTTTTTAGCCAACTAGGATGGTCCATATAGAGTACGTGAAGATGTAAGTGGAGGCGCATATAGATTAGAGTAGCTATCTGAAGATCCAATACCTAACACGTGTAATGTGTCTCACCTCAAGTTTTATTTTAGCTAAAGGCAACATACTTGTAACCCTAAGTGTACTTTTTTTCCTCACTCGACATTTTTTCCCTAAGAAGGGTTTTGGCTAGGGAGTTTTTAACGAGGCACCCAAAACGATCAATAATCAAAGTTTCTTTATGAAAAATTGTCTTGTATTCTCTAAGTTCCCTACAGCCTACTAAGGTAAGTGGTCCTAGTCGAACATTTTTTAAACTGAAAATTTGTTAGTTCCCTGCAGCCTACTAAAGTAAGTGGTCCTAGTCAAACACTTTTAGCTACAAAAATTTGTTAGTTCCTTACTGCCTACTAAGATAAGCGATCCTAGTCGAACACTTTTAAGCTATGAAAACTTTAGTTCCCTCCCATCTACTAAAGTAGGCGGTCCTAGTCAAACACACGCGTCGTTATCCTAATTTCCCATCACCTACTCAGCTCATGGTCTAGTTCTAACACATTATCACAATCGCTTATTTAATTCATAAATATCCCTTAAATAATTTATTTTTCGAAAATACATATCTTGCATATCTTGGCAGACCGAAACATAAGTAAGCGACCACAAATCAAATATCGCAGTCAAATATTTATCAACCAATATAATACGGAATAAAAACAGGTAATAAAAATAGCCATCAAAAGTGATATCTTAAAAGCAACAAACACATGTAGCATATACCAACTAATATATTCCAAATTAATAAAGCAAAGGAACAATTATTTTCATGAAATATTTAAAGTGCTAATTATTTCAAACTTAGGTTCAAAAGCCAGAATAGGATCAAAATAAAATCATTTAGCAGTAGAGTCAGCTTCCACTTGCATTGTAACTTCTTCCTCCACCACAAGATCCTCACCGCCAATTATTCGCCTTTCCTGATGAAGGATTGTCTTGTTTTCTTTTAGGGTTATGAATATGGTGAAGTTGTTTAAGAAAGCTTTTTCAAAATTCCCACTAGACATTAAGATAGCAAGCTATCTAGATGTGAAGGTTCATTTCTCAAGCTCATGAAAAGAAGAAGAGAGTTGGATTCAAGCTTAAAACACACACGGAAATAACAATACTTAAAGAGCAAAATGAAAGAAGAAACAATAAAAATGGAAAGCATAGAAGATGAACAATGGAAGAAGCACACCATTCATAGGGGGGATCTAAGCCAACCAAACCCTAGAGATGAGTGATGGTGCCGCCACTTGCAAGCAAGATAAGGCAAAGGTGAGCTCACTTCTAGGAAGGAGAGCTTATGGCAATGATGGTTGAATACACAAAGTTTATAACAAAATGATCAACCCCTTTACATGTCTAGGAGCGCCCCTTATATAGAAGAGTTTAGGGGCCTCTAAGCAAATAAAAGATACCTAAGGATGTCTCTACAAAAACCTAACCCTAGCTTTTAGAAACTACGTCAAATAAGGAAACAAAAATGAGAACAAAAGAGCCAACTATGGTGTGTACAAGGCTAATTTCGTTCTAGCACAAAAGGAGACAAAGAATGTGTCTCATATGTCTCCAAAAAATGGCCAAAGTGTGCTAAAAACAAAGGAGACCAAAGGTACATAGGTACACTTGTTTTATGCCTTTTACTTTATGCTTTATGCTTTCCTCTCTCTTTCACTTCATCCATGTGCTCAAATCACCATGTGCCACCTAGCCATGCTCTACTTTCTCTTAATTACCTACACAACAAGACAAACAAGGATTAACATGTTGGTTTAAGTTAATATAATCTTGGTCAAAGTCAACAAGTCAACCAAAATAAGTCAACTAGAAACCAACTTAGGGAATTCAAACTAAAGTAGTGCAAAACAAAGATAAAGGTGATGGAATAGAAGACTCCCCTCTAGACATGCTTCTAGTGATCCTTCTTGAGGGAGCTTCTAAGGAGGTGGTATGGTGGGTCACGCCTTCATCATCCTCCCCTTCTTGGAGAGAATTCGACCACGAATTCTTAAACCCTTTTTTTGTCCTTGGGAGGCCTAAGACAAAATCCATAGAAATGTCAACCCAAGGCTTGGAAGGGATAGGCAAGGGAGTATAAAGACCATGGGGTTGGACTCTAGACTTGGCTTTCATGCATGCTATGCAACTCTTGCAATGCCTATCTACATGCTTCCTCATGTGAGGCCAATAGAAGTGTTCCTTTAAGACTTCCAAAGTCTTCTTTGGCCCAAAATGCCCCATTAAACCTCCCTCATATGCCTCTCTAATGAGTGAGGCTCTTAAAGAACCTTGGGGAATGCAAAGTCTCTTACCTTTGAAAAGATATTGATTGAGAAGGTAAAAGCCTTTGTAAGTCCCTTGGTGACACTCACTAAGAATGGGGGAGAAATCAACATCCTTGGGATACAATTCCTTAATATGATCAAAACTAAGAAATTTAGTTTCAAGAATGGAAAGAAGGGAATGCCTTCTTGAAAGCGCATCCGCCACTAATATTAGCCATAATATTGCTCTAAGAACTCTACCCACCTAGCATGTCTCTTGTTTAACTTGCCTTGGCTTTTCAAAAATTTGAGTGACTCATGGTCACTATGTATCACAAACTCCTTTGAAAGAAGATAGTGTTGCCAAGTTTGCAAAGTTCTCACAAGAGTATAAAGCTCTTTGTCATAGGTGGAGTAGTTGATGTGACTCCCCTTGAGTTTCTCACTAAAATAGGCTATGAGGTGCCCTTCTTGGAGAAGTACGACCCCAATGCCTACATTGGATGCATCACACTCAATTTCAAAAGTTTTGGAGAAGTTAGGGAGGGCTAAGAGTGGTGCATTGATCAATTTTTGTTTTAAAGTTTTAAAAGCCTTTTCTTGATCTTTGCCCCACTTATAGACCACACCTTTCTTTACCAATTCATTGAGAGGGGCGGCTATGGTGCTAACGTTTGGCACAAACCTCCTATAAAAACTAGCCAACCCATGGAAAGACCTAAGCTCACTTACATTCTTTGGGGGAGGCCAATCCTTGATGGCCATCACCTTTTCTTGGTCCACATGGACCCCATGTTGATTTATTTTGAAACCTAGGAAGATCACATGATCCATCCCAAACACACATTTCTCCATGTTAGCATACAAGGATGCCTTCCTTAAGGTCTCTAACACACTCCTTAAATAATGTAAGTGGTCATCTTGAGACATACTATAAATGAGAATGTCATCAAAGTACACCACAACAAACTTCCCTAAGAACTCTCTAAGAACATGGTGCATGAGTCTCATGAATGTACTAGGTGCATTGGTC
>Ga0214544_1011109_pt1 | contig 12709 bp, 9 predicted proteins | sample CNSS3metaG_FD_160074 | JGI IMG/M metagenome (GOLD analysis project Ga0214544, IMG submission 160074) | Root nodule microbial communities from cowpea collected in UCLA plant growth center, Los Angeles, California, USA - CNSS3 | ecosystem: Host-associated > Plants > Roots > Nodule | place: USA...
TTATGACTTTTATTAGTGTATAAAATATAGATTCATTATAATTTAAAAAATTGAAGTAAACAAACATTTAAAATATATTTTAATTTAAATATTTTTTTCCTTTTATATTTTTTAAAAATATTTTTTCTTTTTATAGTTTTTTTAAAAAATATTTTTAAAGTTTATCAACTAGGTTTCATTAATGTTTGCAAATTTAATAAATGTTTGTGTTCTCATTAAATTTTATTTGGTATTCTAATCTAAAATGTAAATAATTATAATTTATTTCAAAGTATTTGATATCAAAGAAACAACCATACTCCTAATATTGAATATTTGATAATATTATGTTTCATTTACGTAATTTTTATTATTTTATAAAAATTAGTTAAAATTAATATTAAAGTAGTAAGTAAACGGATATGGGTATGGGTACGAGATTATACCCGTTATCCGGTGGGAATGGGGATGAGACAAAAGTTTGATACCCGTTGAGTTTGGGTATGGGAATGAAGATGAATTTGTTTTACGGGAATAAGTATGGGATAGTGAAACCCGTCCCTGTCCCGCCCCGTTGCCATCCTAGTTCTCGACGCTCAGAACGAAATGGTATTGTTTGAGAAAAAATAAAATCAAACATAATTTGATCTTTCACCTGAATTTTCAACATAATCTTTTGATTAAATTTTACATATTCCAACTCTCTCTCTCGGTCTCTTCCTATAACTAAAATTTAAATGATAATCTTTATTATAAGCAATTTCTTAACTTATTTATTATAGCGAGCATTGAAAAGGATAATAAATGGTAACACCTGACTGACAGCTCTTCTCACCCGAATCAAAAGGAGACAGAGTTGATTTTATGGTCATCGTATGTCTCTTTCTTCCTTTCAATTTGATCGATACTTTTGTTTGTTTTTAGGCGACGATTTGATGGAAAATAAATGGATGGTACGAAAAGAAAGACGCAGAAAAAGTAGTGCTTTTTAAGAGATTAAAATAAAAAATTTAAATAAAAGTTTTTGAAAATTTATGAATAATTCGGAAGATATAAGGTAAATATTATAATAAATTAAAATGTAAAATTATGTTTATATAATTAAAATTGATATAAAATAAAATATAATCAGTTAAAGTTAATGCAAAATAAAATACAGTTAGTTAAAACTAATATTACTATTATAATTCTTATTATTACCATTGAAGAACCTTATGAAGTTCCAACACAATGGAACGAGAGAAGAATTAGTTCTCTCCAACCATAATCGTTTCTTTAGGATTCAATAATTGGTTATCTGGGATTTCTTCTGCCTCTCTCTCTATAATAGTATTACTCGCATATTAAAATTATCTTTTAAAGATCCAATATTAAATACTTTATAATATATAAAATAAAGTAATAACAATCAAAATTATTACAAATTGAAACTCGTCTTTCACACTCTTCTATGATAATCGAAGTCTTAAACATTTACGCTGTGTTTATTTGGAGAAAGTGATTTATTGAAGATAGATTGATAGGTTTTTTATCTATTCGTTTATGAGTTTTTAAGAAGAATATACACTAATGATTAGCGGGATGCAGAAGATTACCTATCTCGCCATTTATGCGTTGATTTGTGTGGATTGATGAATTTAATGACAATTTTAACCCCTCCCAATTTGTGAAACTTGTGATGCAAAGTTGAAATCCATCACTCATGGTATGTGGCAAGTGAACGTGGAGAAGAAGAATAGATTCGATCCCGTTGCAGTGGATCGGATCTGTGGCAAGGGATTCAATCCCATTTCAAAGGATCAGATATGGGACTTAGGATTCGATCCACATCTCATTGGATCGGATATGCTGCTTAGGATTCGTTCTCTATGTAATTTATTCATACAAATATCAATTCATACTACTTAGTAAAATAAGGACAAAATGGTAATCTCCTTAATAATTCTATTAAAACATATTTTTTAATCTAGTACATCAATCAATTGAATTCCAATTTTGTATAAAATTCAACACTCTTATCTCTATCCAAAATTGAACTAAAGTAGTAATTAAGTTTGATTATAATTTATATATCTAAATTAAAATAATTTTCTATAATTTATATATCAAATCACTCCACCTGTATATTGAAATTAATTCTATTTTTTAATTTAAATTTAAAAATATTTACTTTAAATTTATAAAATTTATAAAATATTTTATAAAAGTTCTATGTCCATCTTGTGTAATGTGGTAATCAAGTTGACTATTGATTACGACAACTAAGTCACACTCTAAAGGAAAAAAAACAAAATATTAAAAATATAAATGTAAAGTTTTTATTGTAATTTTTAAATTTTAATATTTAAAAAGTTAAAAAAAATTATTTTTCTTTCTTTGTTTATTTATAAATTTAATTCCTCTAAAAAAAATATTCACATGAAATTTGAACTATATTGTTAATATAATTTACATCTCTTAACTTATAAACTTACACCAATATTTTAAAATAAAATATTTTTTTACAATTTTTCATAAACTAGAACAAGTTTTATAATTTAATTATTTTTTCATAAGTAAAGTGAATTCAACTAATTTCTAAGTAAGTTATTACACGGTTGACTTGAACAAATTAAACAAGGTTTTTATTTTATACAAAGAGAACATTGTCAGAATTAAAACAAAATTAAAACTTAAATGAGTCAAAAATTAAATATTGGAATTAAATTAAATAGAAGACACTAACACGTGACACTAACATTATCATGTAACACAATATTGAAACTAACACTTGAAAAAAAAAAACAATACAAAAGCAAAAAAAAAAAACATCAAAAATAATAAAAGAACAAAAATACTATGAACCGACACATTACACTTACAAAAAGAACATTAATGTCAATTTAACGAAAGGTCAGATTTGTGTCCATTTTAGAAAAAATAGAAACTCAATTAAAAAAAAAGAATAAATATAAAAAGTTTATTAAAAATTTATTTTTACAAATTCATGGAATTTTATGGGACGTTAATACTAAAATAAATCTAAATATAATTTTTAACTTTATAAATTAATTACTTCATAATTAGTTATCTTTCGGTTTTAACCCACTATTAAAGAATTGATTTTGAGTTAAGTTTGTGGTTTAATCGTGATTTTAACCATTATTATTTTTATTTCATCATTTAATCTCCTGGTACCGAATTTATCGCCATAAGGGAATAATAATGTCAATTTTATACAACCGCTATAATAATCACCATTAAAATTATTAAAGGGGTTCTAATCATCTTTAAATTAATTTAAAGAACAAATTATCCAATATTTAGTAGGAGTTATAACTTCCACCAAAATCATTTTTTCTTAAATTCAGCAACAAAATCCTGACCCTTTTTAAAATTCATTTTCTGCATAGTAACTGTAACATTATTAATTAAACTTTACATTAAATACAATGGAGGGAAATATACCTATTTGCCATTGAATTTTTTTCTCTAATTCAATCACATGTGTTCATTTGTTTGTAGCTTAACTTTTTTTTTCTCTAATACTTTAAAGAGAATACACCTCTTTGCACTATAAAAATTCTTGAAATTATCGACAAAAATAAATTTGTTAGAAAAATTGAATTAGCGACAAATATTATTAACAAATTTTAAAAAATCAATTATCAATAGATTTTGCCAATATTTATTTTTATCGATAAAATTCATCAAAAATTACATACTTTAAGATTTGTTGATAATTTCAAAATTTTATTACCAATAGATGTTGATTACATACCTTAAAATTCATCGATAAAACCTTTGGTGAAAAGAGTTCATCGATAAATATACGATAAATTAAGTGGATGGGTGAGAAGAAGAAAAATAAAAATAAGAGAAGGAAAAAGAGATGGAGGAGATGTCAAAGGCGTAACGACGACGCGATGTAAGCATGGCAATGGCATGGTAGAGCAGCGATAGTGCTACAGTGGCGCGTAATGCAACAATGATGGAGGAGGAGAAAGTGAAAGAGGAGAGAAGAAAAAGTGAGAGAAAGGGAGGAGAAGAAGGAAGAGGCGATGATTGGGCAATGGTGAAGGATGGTGGTGGCGACATTGTAGGAAAAGGAGGAGGTACTAGAAGAAGAAAAAAATTGAAAGCTAAAAGGAAGAAGGAGTAGGAGAAGGCAGAATGAAAAAGATGAATCAGATTGTGATATTTACCAACAGATTTTACTAACGAATTTTATCAACAAATTTTATCATTAATAATTACTAAAATAATTCCTTATCAATCACTAAAATTTACCAATGAGATGTTATTAACGAGTTTTTGACTATCGATAAGCTTTTGATAATTTTGATTAACTGATTAATTTTGATAAATTTTGACCGTTAAAAATATATTTTTTTCTTATAATATTGGTATACACATTTCATTTTCCTATTTTATCCTTAGTAATATAATTTAGTTACTTTTAGTAATTTAAAACTTAACCTACATTGAAACAGGTAAAAACTATTTACAAAACATTTAGCTACAAAATTACATCTATTTTCACGTGTTTATAATTTTGTATCTCTAAAAAAATTTATTTTTTCCCTAATAATATTCACTTTTTATAAATATTTTTAATAACTTTTTTCTATTTTATTTTTATGACTTCATAATTTTGTAACTTCAACAATTTGTATTTTTCTCTCTAATAATTTAATTAATTATTCATTATTTTTAAATATTTTTAGCATTTCTTTTTTATATTTCATTTGGTAATATTAGCGTAACTCACAAATTTTTGGACCTTTATAATTTACTTATTTTTTAATGTAAAATTTTTACATTCAAATAGGTACAAAAATATTAAAAAACTATTTTATATAGGTACCAAATTTTATCTAACTTTATGTGTTATAATTTTGTAGCTCTTAAAATTTGTATTTTTTTTCTAATAATTTCATTAATTATTTATTATTTTTAAACATTTTTAACATCTTTTCTCAACATATATATATATATATATATATATAATATAAGAGGTGATATAAATATAAACTTATATATTATTATATAATGAGATTCCTCACTTTGGTGTTTAGATTTTATTTCCAATTTTACCTTTTAAGTAGCATTTTTCTTTTAATTTGACTGTTTTTTCTAATTTTACGGTTTTTTTTAATCTAATCATTTTCTAAAACTAAAATAACTTTTATAATCACATCTAGCCCTTCCAGGGGTAAACAAATAAGGTTTACTCTGTACTTGTGCCCCTCAACCTCAATCAAACACCTCGCACACAAGGTCGAGGTTCTGACTATCCCAGAAGTAGGTGTGGATACTACCAGGTCAAACTGGAGCTCCCTCACCGGAAGACCCAACTCGAGTACTTTAGACTCCGACACGAAGGAGTGCGTAGCTCCAGAATCATACAGAACGCATAAGCTCCTACCAGCAATCATACATGATCCTATGATGAGGTTACCTGATCTGACCGCCTTTGTACCCGTCATAGTATACACCCGGCCGGCTGCCTGAGGTGTCACACCTCCCCTGGACTGCTGCAGCTGAAGCTGTGATGGAGGCCTAGGCAAAGCACTCCTGCTAGTAGGACAATCCCTGATGAAATGACCCTCCTTGCCACACCCGTGACACGTCCTCCTACTAGAGATCTGAGGGCAAGCATTCTTCATATAGGGTCCTCCACAAAGAAAACATTGTGCCCTATGAGGCCGAAACTGCTGAGGCTGGTGAGTGGGTCTCCTAGGCCCCTGAGGTTGAGGCCTGGAGTATGGTTTTCCCCTGTCCTCATGTCTGCTCATGGACATTAGTGATCCTCCCACCTTCTGTTGGGGTCGCTACTGTGCTTCAACCTCCGCCTTAAGCTTTTCCATCACTCGTGCCTTCTCCACCAAGGCCGGGAATTCTTTAATCGAGAGTGGGGCCACCATGAGCTTGAGATCTCCTCTCAATCCATTTTCAAACTTTCTGCACTGCCAATCTTCAACCATCTTCAAGGTATGAAATCTGCCTAGATGTTTAAATTTCTCAGCATATTCAGATACCGACATGTCACCTTGCATTAGTTGTAGAAACTCGACCTCCTTGGCATACCTCACACTATCGGGGAAATATTCAGCATAGAATTTCTTCTTAAACAGCTCCCAAGAGATGGGGTCCTGACCATCTTCCAACATCATCTTCATGCTGGACCACCAATGTACGGCCTCCCCAGCAAGAAGGTACTCGGTATACGCCAATCTGCTCTCTGCAGGACACCTCTTGGCATCATAAATTCGTTCCATGTCCCGCATCCACTGGTCGGCTCCATCCGGGCTAGTCTTGCCATCAAAGCGAGAGGGATGATGCTGTAAGAAGTCCTCCAAACTCCATTCCTGTACCCGGGGTGGTGGAGCTTGGGAGGAGCCGGCTGCTGAACGGTTTTCCCCCAACTGATGTAAAGCCTCTAAGTGTCTCTGTTGAGTTGCCTCTACTGCTAGCCTAGCAGACTCCATTTGTTGCAAAGCTAGATTCTGCTGATTCATCATATTGGCGTTTTGTTGCTGCATGGCTGTGATCATTGCCTCAATCGCTCCCACCAAGTGAGGATTATCAGGATTTGGAATAGGAGGAGGAGGAGGTCTAGGTGCCATAATTCTCTCTCTGACCACATAAAGAGGGAACCATTAGTCTCTCTAATAGATACTACAACCAAGACACAACACTAAGAAAACACACAACAGAAACTAAGCAAGCTCACACCTACATATCCTCAAGGAACCACTGCTCTGATACCAAAAATGTAACATCCCAATTAATAGTCTGTTAAACTACTAAACAAAATATCATATTATGATAAAGCAAGCAGATAGTCAGAAAAGCCATTTAGGAGTATAATACAATCATCCCAAAACAACCTGTTCTAACTATTGTACTATTCTCTAAAACAAACTTAAGGAGAATAAACTTTATACATTCCAAAATACTTTCTCTAACAACACAATTTGAAAATAAGAAAACACCAGGAGCCACGGATCAGGTCCGGTCCAAAGGAGGAGTACCGTCACCTAAATTCTTCTCTGCTCACACCAAGTCGCAAGTGATCATAGCAAAAGAAGATGTTCAAGGAAAAACATGACAGGCAAGAAGGGTAAGCTAACAACTCATATAATAAGAGGTGAATTTAGATGATTAAAAGAACAAACAGTTTTACACATATCATAATTTAAAATCAAATCACTATTACAAGACGCACAAGTACCCGACTCTAACTCAATATCCGGATTATGTAAACAAATTGGAGCTCTTGGTAGCTTGCACCTGTGAAGGTTCCTAAACTCTGCAGAGTTTAGGCTCAAGAGGTTATCACCCAACCACTCCCAAGGTAAGTCCCCTTCGCATCTATGATTAATCGGATCCATAGACTAGGACCTCCTGCTACTCCTCACGACACAACCCATCACACTCTACATGAGTCTCAATGGATTATTGGAGCGTCAGGATGCTAACCAAAACTGAGTCCTTAAATGTTTACATACACTAAGTACTTTCCCTAGGAATTCCCATGAAATCCTAGTTCATCTCATCTCTTCACAATTCTCATTTCATCAACTTTCCTCATACGATTATATCCATACACTACACCTCATCATCATCCAACATACTGAAAGCAAACATCATTTTTCTCAATCCATACAACTATCATTCATTCAAAACAGAGGAGAAAACATAACCCTGCAGTGGAACTCGCCTAAGCTAGCGAATCTCGCCTAGGCTAGGAAGTAGTCTCGCTTAGGCGAATTGCCCTCGCTTGGGCGAGACCCTTTACAGTGGGCAACTCGAATGCCAGAGCGAGTTCTCACTCACGTCAGGCTGGTTCGCCTAAACGAGAAGATGTCTCGCTCAGGCGACCCCAGCTCGCCTAGGCGAGACCTCGCGCAACACCCATAGGCGACCTCCTGATACTTTCGCTTAGACGAGAGCCACTCGCCTAGGCGAAATTATCAGGTTTTCTGCACTGTTCTTCACATGCAATGTTACGAAATCCACACCACAATCCAATTACACATCATAAATAGTTCAGAAAGGAAAATTAAACTAAGGATCGTCTCATCCAAACATACAAGAAGCCTAATTACTCGAAATTTGATCGAAGGTTAGCTTCCCTTACCTCTTTTGCTAAGATTGAGCTTGGTAGAGTTTGAAATGGGCACCAAGGTGGCAAAGATCTCAATTTAACCTAGAATTTTATCACCAAGGTACAAAGAAGAGAGGATTTCATAAATAACTCAGAATTCAGGGATGAACATATGAGTTCTAGGTGAAATTAAATCAAAATGGAAAAACAGAACCTACCGAGGAGGAAGGAAACTGAGGGACGAAGCACCAGAGGGCCCAGCTGAGTCTGGTCTTGCAGAATTTGGCCACAGAACACAAGGAATAGGTGAGGGAATTAAAGGACTGGTAGGAACAGGAGGAAAGAACTGGGAGCAGAGAGGAAGAGTGGAAGCTTATATTCCTGATTGTTTAGAAAGAAGGAGGAAAGATGGTTTTTTTTTTTTTGTAATTAAGGGGTTTAACAATGTGTTTCACTAGTATTTAATAACTTAAATTAATTAGTTATATTTTTAATAACATATTAAATATTCAACATATTTTACTAAATTTTTACATTTATAAATTGAAATGATTTTCTTTTAGAATAATATTGTAAGGAGTGGGTAAAATAATTTAATGAAATTAGTTACGTAATCAATAATTTCCAATAATCATAAAATTAAAAATTGATTTATTAATGATCTTTGTAATCAAATTCGAAGCTTTGAAAGAAAGAAAACATAGATTTTAATTAAATGATATTGATGTAAGTAATTATTAAAATAATATAAATGGAACTAAATTAGGATGACTTCAATAAAGCTTAGATTAGAATTAGGGACCACAAAAATAACCCGTCATCATGGGTATCTGCGGATAAAATCCGTGATGGATATTTGGTATCTGCGGGTATTTATTATTCACGGATAGCGAGTATTTTAATATCCGTTTATAAACAGGTTGGGTTTGATATCATACTATCCGTAGTACTTGCGAGTACCCATTACTAGTAAAAAATTAAAATTAAATTTAAATTTATGTTTTATTAAGTTAAATTTAATGAAAATTAAATTTTAATTTATATTTTATTGGATTAAATTAAATTTAAATTTAAATTTAATGTATATTTAATATAATTTATATTTTATTTTACATTTTGTTTGTAATTTTATTTAAATTTAATTTTAAATGTTTATAAAATATATTATTTTTTAAATTGATACTCGCATGGGTAGTGGATGGATTTTTTTGTCACTAATCGGATTGCGAGTAGGTACTTTCTATGCTTGACCCGACCTGTTACCATCCCTAATTAGAACGATTAATTCTAATTAATCTAACTAGCAATTACATGTGCTTAAAAAAATTTCATAAGTGGATTATTCACACATGGTTATGATTAGTTGAGTTTTTTCGTTGGAATTTAAAGTAATTAGATATGATTTTAAGTAGTTTTATGCTTGTTATTATTCATTTAGTTCATGATTGTTTTTCTTACAAATTAAATCATTTCTACTATTTTATATAACTGAAACTGTGAAGTGAAATTATTTTGAGTTATATTCTGGAAAAGATAAACAATTATTTCTATAGCTATGGACAAGGTAAGATGATTGGTCATCGCTAAAATCTTGATTTTTAATAAAAGCACATTGGTTACTTTAATGATTTTTCTGGTTATCATATTATTCAAATTCTTTTATTTTATAAATTATATTTGAATTATTTAATTTTCACACAAGTATATATGGATATGACTTATGCTTAGTATTTTGTCACCCAATTGACAAATACTAGAAAAGTATATTGTCATATTTTCATATTTTGACATTTACCTATCTTTATATAGATATAAAATGAATAATATAAAATTTTAAATGAAGAATCTTGAAAAGAAATAATAAAAGAGATTTGAAAATTTTTCCATAATACAAAGTCTTTTAAATACTAAAAGAGGATCTCTACTGATTTTTACAAAATTAATACGGAATATAAGACCTTAAATCACTGAAACAATTAAAAATTATTTAGGTTTTAATCTAACCATTTAAAAAAAATTAAGATGAATAAAATTAGAAAGACAAATATACAAGATGAGAGATTTTTTTTTCAGATATTTAATAATAATCTTAACAAAATCAAATTCTCCATCTCATATATACATATATACAGTTCATATTCGTTTAGAATACAAATAATTATACGGTTATGAAAGAACTTTATAAAATTAATTAATTGAAAATGTTATCTTTTTGAAATTACATAAAATTCAGCAATTATAATACCGGGGTCATGACATGAAAGGAAAATGAAAATGTTGATAAGGTTATAATTGAATGGGGTAGTTACGGGAACCGACTATGACAGGTTTTGAAATTTTGTAACACTCATTTTAGCATATCACCCCTTATAAATATGTGAAAGTGAAAGAGAACGATAACCACTAAAACTGTCGGAATCATTTCTGCAAAAGACAAAGCCAAAACAATATCACAAACCAGTAAGCAGAGAAATGGCAGAAACAAAGTTGAGCGGCTTCAAAGACCAAAAATGGTCCCTCCATGGCATGACAGCTCTAGTTACAGGAGGCACCCGAGGCATAGGGTTTGTTCACTTCTATAATGTCTGCTACATTTCTTATTTTAACATTCTTTTCTCTGTTACTGCTACAATTTTGTATTCTGTTGCCACATTTAGATACGCTATAGCTGAAGAACTAGCAGAATTTGGAGCATCTGTGCATATATGTGCTCGTAATCCGAAAGATATTGAGAAATGCTTAGAAGAATGGAAAAGAAAAGGTTTTCGTGTAACAGGATCGCCTGTGATGTATTATTCCGTGACCAACGCGAAAATTTAATGAAAAATGTTTCTTCCATCTTTAACGGAAAACTCAACATTCTGGTATGATATACAGTACCTCAATTCATTTTTCTTTTTTCTGGTATTAATTTTCCTCCAGCTAGAATTACTTGGTAAATGGTTTTGTGTAGATAAACAATGCTGGAACAACTACATCTAAGAACATCATAGATTATACTGCAGAAGATGTAAGCAACCTAATGGGAACTAATTTTGAGTCTAGTTTCCACCTATGTCAACTAGCACATCCCCTTCTCAAAGCATCTGGATATGGGAGCATAGTATTCATATCCTCCACTGCAGGTTTTAAAGCTTGTCCTTATAGTGCTGTGTATGCATCCTCTCACGGTATTTTTCCCTCTTTCAATCCTTTTATCTTAAAAACAAATTAGAGTTTCAGAAGATAATTAATATCTGTATATAAATATAATTCAGGCGCTATTGATATATTCACCAAGAACGTAGCATTGGAATGGGCAAAGGATAATATTCGTGCAAATTCTGTAGCACCTGGATGTATTAAGACAAAACTTCTGGATTGTGCAGTGGTATGTTAACTGAAAAACCTGGTTGACAATCAGTCTCTTTAGATAAAGACTCATTATATTCAGATTTGTTGTTTTTGTTAAAATGAAACATTCCATGATCCTTTTATAGACTTTTGGACATGACTCTTCAACTATATTTATTAAATATAACTACTACCTAACTCACAATTAATGAACTCTATTGTATGCTTAACCCACTCTCAACTTTTTACAATCTCCTAGACAATTAATATAGTAACTTCCAAGTACCGACATTTAAATTTACCTAACAAACCTTACTACTTTCAGCGAAATTTCTCTTACCACTCATTCCAACGAGATATAATAGTATCGTTTGCGTGGTTAATTTAGCAACCATGACCAATATGCGTACATTGTTACAGGAATCTGTTGAGGGAGGGAATAAAATTGTTGAAGCTATGATATCTCAAACACCAGCTGGTCGCCTTGGAGAACCTAAGGACGTATCAACCGTGGTTGCTTTCCTTTGCCTTCCAGCTGCTTCATACATCACTGGACAAATTATAACTATCGATGGGGGTTACACAATTTAATCTGTTATGTAAAAGATTATTACCGGTATAAAATAAAATAAAATAAAATAAAATAAAAAACTGCCCCAAACACAGATCTCCGCATCAATTTGGTTTGTCAGAAGCTCCACAACTCATCAATTATTAGTATTGTTTGAAGTACAATATTTTAAGTGTTATGTATTTCATTATGAAGTTCAGTTTATCAATTTCAAGTTAACTTCGAACGAGTTTGCTTCTTTTGTTGCTAAATTTTGTTGTCTTGTCTCTAATGTTTACGCCCACTCCCCGTAACATGACAACTAGATATCTATTCTAATTTTAAAAAACGATGGAAAATAAAGGAAAAAATTATGAACCAAAAAAATTTCACACTACTAAAAAATTACTCGTTAACTACAAATTCTTCCCTCAAAATAGTCTATTATTTGTTTTTTAAAAGATAATTCATAAAAAACCAATATTAATGCCTAATGACAATATTATATATTTATTTTTATGAGTAAAAATCTATAAAAAGTAATATCTATGAAATCTTTTATGTAAATGTACAAATAATCAATATCAATACTTATAAATTTTACTACACCTATATTTTTAATTTTGTGAATAAAATCTGGTTAAATTTTTTTTAATACAACGTTCAATATGAATAACCAAACAAAAATGAAGAATGAGTAATTACGTAAAATAAGGTAGAATTTTATGTTAAAAAAGTTAATTCTACAAGAATAT
>Ga0214544_1011111_pt1 | contig 12708 bp, 7 predicted proteins | sample CNSS3metaG_FD_160074 | JGI IMG/M metagenome (GOLD analysis project Ga0214544, IMG submission 160074) | Root nodule microbial communities from cowpea collected in UCLA plant growth center, Los Angeles, California, USA - CNSS3 | ecosystem: Host-associated > Plants > Roots > Nodule | place: USA...
ATATGTACATCCCCATACCCATCCCCATACCCAACTGAAAAAGTCGGGGATTCCCCATACCCGTACCCATACCCAGTCAATGCGGGGATTCCCCGTCAAAACGGGGACGGGTTCGGGCAATACCCACAGGGACGGGTTTATTTGCCATCTCTTATACCCGTTACCCGGTGGGGATGGGGATGGGACAAAAGTCTGATACCTGTAGGGTTTGGGTATGGGAATGGGGATGGATTTTTTTATGCAGGGATGAGTATGGAATAGCGAAACCCGTCCCCATCCCGTTGTCATCCCTAAGAATGAACCTAATTGTTACACTTATAAAAATTAATTTTAATATTTAAAAATATTTAAAAACTTTTTTAATATGCTAAAATTAATGGACATACCAAATAAACACTACTAAAAATCGTCACTACAGTCCGAATTTCTGTAACCGCAACGTAACAGAATAATAAAAGAAAAACGATGAAATGAGATGCAAAAATATAGAGGAATTCAGGCTGAACCTGGTAAGCAGAGGTGCCTGAACCGAAAACAAAATCGGCCGGAAAATCATCTCTGTTATAGGTATCGGCACCGATAACTCTCCCCAAAACCAAATTCAGAAGCAAGAAACCGAGAATGATAGCGTTGCTGAAGCATGTGTGTGGTGCTTCCATCGTCTCACGAAACATTTGATTTCAACCTCATCATGGACAACATTTGTTTCAAGTGGAAACGAATGTGCCAAAACGGGTGGTCCATGGGATTCGTCTTTCCATTATTGGTGTGTTGATGTTGAAATTAAGATCGGTATTGTTCCCACCCCTTCACGCATTTTTCTTATGTTTTCAACAAATTATTTCTTTCTAAGTTAAAATAAACTTATCTACTTATTTATGGCGTATCCTTTCAGTGTTGTTAGAATACGTTTACTATAAAAGTTATATAATATTTTTAAAAACTTAATAATTTTAGCAAATTAATTTTAATTCACAAAACAACTGATTTTACTTTTTCCGGAAAATTTTCTCAAATAAACTGGTTATTGAAAAAGAGATAATAAAGAAATAACACATACTAGTTAGAAATTTGGGACAGATATTTCAACTTTTGACTCATACTCACATGTATTTCTAAGTTTTTTTATTGGATTAACCTTTTTTATTAACATATTCTTATAAAACTCGAAGCAAGGTTTTTCTCAATATAATAAAAGATTATTTTTGAATAATATCCTTTTTCTTCTTTAAATTTTTTAAGGAACACAATTAAAAACCACATTTTTATATATACTGTTAATTAATTAAAAACTTAATTCTGTAAGTTTAATATTATTTTCCCACTAAATTAAATTTTTGTCTTAATAATTGATTAAAAAAGGCCAAGAATATTAAATTTTATGCAAATTTAAGGGTGTTGCTTCCTGACCCTATCACATTTCTTCATCCACTTCACCAAAAAGCTACCGATTTCCGAGATAGGGAACGGTGGTTGCTGTTCGAAAAAAAAAATCAGAATTATTTTTGTGTTCTGAAAATTAAATTCCAAAAGTGTTAGGTCCTGGAAGAAAAACAACGAGGTGCAGGAAGTAATTCCTTGAATTTAATTTGTGCAATCACCAATAACTATAGGTCTATATGAAACAAACACTTTCTGGAAATTGCGGGTATATTGAATACCTTTTTCATGCCTTTGAAGCCACAGCCACCAAGACCTAGCCATCCACGGAAGAAAAACAAGTGATTTCGGCCAATACGTTCTTCACTTAAATTTTTATTTCAATAAGTCTCAAGTTTAGAATAATTAAATTAATAAGACTATTTTGATTTGTAAGTTACTAACAACGTTCAATACATATCACATATTTTGTTATTTTATTATCATTTTTTCTTAAATTATTCTATTTTTTTGAAAAATAATAATCCACATATCACGTTGTGATGCATTGCAAGACAGTGATAATATCATATATCAATGTTAGTGTTACGAAATATCATTTCGTGCGAGTTGTGATGTATCATATGACACTGATGGTATCACATGTCAATGTTAATATCACAATTCAGTTTTAAATATTGTTATTTTGTATTCAATTTGATTCATATATATATATATATATATATATATATATATATATATATATATAATTTAGTTACAATTTTTATTAAAATTTTATTATTAATGTGATAAAATTAATAATAAGAATTAAAATATAATTTGTAGATACTAATTATTTAAGTTATTGTATATTTTTATTTTTTAATCATATAATAAAAAATAATTTTTTTAAAATTATTTTCATTTTAAATTTTAATATTCTTTAAGTCAAACAAATATTTATTCTATATTTTTTAAATAAGACAATACTTTTTTATTTATCATACAAATATTATTATATTTATTAAATAATTAGTTTTAGTTTCATTTGCAAAAAGAGTAATATTTGAAACTATTATATTATTAATCCATATTTTTATAAGATTAAAAGTATTTTATTTAAATGAAAAATCCAATAATATCGTTAAAAAATAATTTCAAAAGTATTTAATAAAAAAATCAATTTTAATTTAAATATGATATAATATTATACATATAATAAATTTGGTTTCAACATTTGAGAGAACACTGCTCCATTTAAAAAAAAAATGAGACTGAAATAAATAAAAGAGACAAATATATGAACAATTAAATTTAAGGAGATGACACGTGATATTAACATTGACATATGACACCTTTAATATCACATATGACACCTTTCAATGTCAAGTGACTTTACAGTTAAAGTCATAACAAACTTAAATTTTGACATTAAAAAAGACAAATACATACTAAAATTTACTTATGACCATTTGCATCAAACATAAATTTACATCTATCATTTAAGCACTTGACATAAAATTACGTTTATTATTTTAACATACATAAAATTACACATCCTGAATTTACACATAAAATTATTTTATTACTAGCATGTATAAAATTAAAAATCTGATAAGAAATGAGTTACATGAGTATTAGCAACCGAATCAATGTTCCAACTACCTTTAAGCAAAAAGATTAATAAAAATGGTAGAAAAAACCAAACCATTAAAAAAGTAGTAGCCTCTGAAATAGACATAATCAGTAAGAACAATTGACTATGTAACATTTGATGTTAAACCTGAACGAGATTCAGCAATAGTTGGTATTTTAAGTTCAAAAGATAAATATTTTTTTCTTCTATCTATAAAGACTACAAAGTAATTTTGATCGTAATATTATTTACTTTTATATTTTAATAAATAAATTTCAAATTTGTTACTACTCATTATTAGCTTTACAATTTTACTCAATATCTTTATTTGACTTTTGACATCCCAATTTGATAGCAAGATGAAAATTTTTAGTAAAATAAATCGATAATGGCTACTACTTTTATACGTATCTATTTTTTCTTTCCTCAAATATTTAAAAGTGAAATTATCTCAACACTAAAGATAAAGAGAAATCTAGCATTATAGTTTGTTATTGTTGTCGTTGTCTTTTCAGAAACTTTATGTCTCTGTCACTGATTACATCCGTGATGGATAAGCAACGATTGTGTTTCTGGATATGATGATGTGTCGTCTTTAGGAATTGGAATTGGACCCAAAAAACAGGTGGCTGGGGATATTTTGTATGGATGCGAAAAGAAAAAAAATCTACAAGTGAATATAATTTTAAACTTTTACGACTAGTACGAGACTCGTGTCTACGCACGGGTCGTTGGCATTTATTTATATTATTATATTTTAATATTACAATTACATATATGATATTTAAATAATGAAATAAAAATTAAATAATTAATTACTATTATATTTTATAATGAATTAATTAAGAGTATATAGAAGTTAATGTTAAAAATTTTGGTTTAATCACTCGGATGGTATTCACTTTTGTTCAGATGTGTCAGTTTGGTATCTGATTTTAAAAATGTGTCATTCTAGTTCCAACTTTTGAAAAAGTGTCTTAATTAGGTCCTTTTCAAACAAAAATTACTAAAATCGTTAACTTAATTCATGATTTTTATCACTAAATTTTAATATAAATATCAATATTTAATTTTGTAAGTCATTTTAAATATCAATACCGTTAACGGTGTTAATAATTTTTTACTTAAAAGGACCCAATTGAGGCATCTTTCCAAAAGTTGGGATTTAATTGACACATTTTTAAAAGCGGGTACCAAACTGACACATCTAAATAGAAGTAGGTATCATCCGACTAATTAAACCTATAATTTTAAATAGAAGGACATCTAGTTATAGTGAAATTAAAAAAAAAATATCAGAAAGTTTAGACATATGGAATAAAAAATAAGGAGTTAAACTTAAATTATTTTAAATAAAGAGTAACATCCAAATGTGAATAAAGTGAAAACATATTGTGAAATATAATCTTATTAAAAATTTAACATGAATTCAAGGTTAAAGTTAAAAAAGAAATACATAAGATATTGTTATTAATGTAAACATTGACTTTAAGTTAATTGTTATTGTTTGATGTGTACGCACATATTTTATGGTTAGAGTGGTTAGTTATATATTATATGAAAATAAAATATATATGTACGTATCGTTGTTAAAATAAAATGTAGGTATATTTTGAACTTTGGTCCCGTGCAAAAATATTGCCTACACATAAATAATCAAGTTAAAGAAAAATGAAAAAATAAAAAAAATGCAAACATAGTGTGAGATACGATTCCTATAAGAAAAAAGTTAAAGTAACCTGAAATTGATGTTAAAATTTTTAAGCAACAATACATGCAGGTGTTATTATCGTAGACATTGAATTTATAATAAAAGTTAAACATAATATATAAAAGTATTATATTAATTAATTTTGTTTTTAATATTCAATAAATAATAAATAATATAAATAATAGTATGCATGAATATAAATTTAAAAACTTGATTTAGGTAATGTTTGGAATGAATAATTGAATATTTATTGCAATCAGAACAAAAAATGTTTTTGAAATGTAAAAGTGTATGTTGACTATAATAATTGGAGTAATTATTATAATAAAAGTTATAATCATTATAGAAAATAAAAATTATTAAACAATGATAAAAAATATTTGAATAGATAAAACTAATGGTTACTAATGTTTTTTTTTTACTGTAAGGATAAATTTGAGGATAACAAAAATTTATCTTAATAAATAAATTTATAAGGATGTTTTTGACATTTTAAATAAATTTTAATAATTACAGAAAAATAGGTGTTTTCGATATTTTTAAAATTTTATTGATAATTAAATTTCAATGACACTGATTTTATTCTAAGTAACAAAGAAACATAAAAAAAAAATTGTAAGTTTGTAAGAAAGTTTCAGAAATTTCTTCACACTACTTAAAAATTTAAAAATTTAGAATTTAAATTTTCTTAAGGATATATATATATATATATATATATAAACATTTAATACTTTAGAGAATATAAAAGGTAAACGTTACTTTTTATTTAATTTGAAACTAAACTTATCACCTTTTCCCGCAATTTACAAAAAATAATTAGTAATTTAAGCTTTTATGATTCAGATTTACTTTTCAAAAGTTTATATAAAACATTCTAAAATAAAATTGTAACCGTCTTTTTTTATGTAAAGCAAAAGTGATTTTCCACAAAAAAGAAATAATCGAAACAAATCAAACATTTAATTTTACAGACAAATAATAATTTATAAAATTCATTTACATTTAAACAATATAACTGAAACAAACTGAATACTTAATTGTGCAGACAAGTAATAACTTATGAAATTCATTTATATTTAAGCAATATTAATTTTGCAGACAAGTAATATCTCAACTTCATTTACATTTAAGCAATATAACACTGTTTTTACTAAGTAATTCTCAAATCTACAATTTAATTTCTTCAACAATAGAAAAAGAGAAGAGAGACAGGAATATAAATGCAAGCTATATTTTTATCTCATCCAATTCTTGAGATGTATATCATTTCTTTAATTAATTCATTCCTTTTCACTTAATACAATACATACAAATGTAAACAAAGGTTTTGTATTATTACATTTGAGGAATAACAAATTAAGGAAAGGGAGAGAGTATTGTTCAAAAAAACTTTCAACTACTACAACAAATGGCAAATTACAGAGGAGGATGAATACATGTTGTAGACTGCAACACTTCTAAAACACTTTTGTACATGGGTAGCTTCTCTATTTATTCAAATCAACCCATTGAATACTGTTAGAAAACCCATATTAAAATCAACCCATCGAATTCAGCTTCTCTAATCTAGAATGATGAAAATCATTCACGTGAAATTTGGTTATGCTTGATAAAGGCATATACATCACTATATATAGCCACCACGTTAGAGAAGACAGCTAAGACTATCATAACATAAAATCTTGTCTGATCTATTTGCAATGTTGTAGCGGTCCTTGCACGGTTAAAATGATGGTTGGAACACTCCATCAATCAAATTCTTAGCACGAATATATAAAAAGAATCAATAAGGGGGCTTACAGTCATTGGGTGAGATTCTTCAATATCTATTAGCACTCCATTGAACATCTCCATTATGTAAAGATTACATGCTAGTGATCTTGCATAACCAAACAATGGTGAGTGCAATGTTAACCACCAAGCTCTCAACTACCAGAACAACCTATTGATCAAGAAAAAGGAACTAAAAACATATTTATAAATAAAAGAACAAGTTGTGTTTGGAATTGAGACAACAGAATTCTCACGGGCTTATTCATGAATTTGATTCGGTAGTAGCTAGAATATGTCATAAATCTGCATTTCATGCACCAAAACGAAATTGTTGGCCATTTTACTCCAGATGATCTCATCAGGAATAAATGTAGGTGATCGTTTCAAATAAAGAGAAATATTTCAAAATAAAAGACAAAATCAATAATATGCAGGACACAATGTTAGATAAAAGTCAAGAAAGAAAATTTAGGAAGAAAAGCCTGTAACCTTTATAAAATGAGATACTAATGGAAAATGACCTTTTGCCCACCTCATTGGTAACCTGAAAAAACAATAAGGTAAAGTGGGGAGAGAAGTTATGGAAGGCTCCCGACATGTTCATAATTTTTAATTATGATTAAACAACTCTATTTTTTTTATTAATAGACAATTAAATAGAGAATGTCATAACTTTGTTATAAGAATATTAATTCCATAAGCAAGACTTCTGTAAGGTCCACTTTTTGTGCTGCCCTTTTTCTTAAGGCTGCCCTAACCTTTGGGCCTTAGAGCTGGCCCAGAAGGGGGAAAACCAACCTAAATCTGCCCAAACCCTAATTCTTGCACTCATTCTGCGTAAAACAGATTCCCGCATCCCTTGAGCTCCTGCTGCCGCCTCTGCTAGGGCTTTACTCTCACCGCTACGTTGAGCTAGGAGGACTAGTCGTTCAAAGTAAGTTAACTGCCCAAACGTTCTCTCCTCATTCTAGCTTTATTGTCAGGGTTTCGACTGAGGTTCCCCTATTATTCTCGTTTTCGCTCTGTTTCTCTAATCTCTAGTTCATTAAGTTAAACTCGTAACTGCTGTGCTCCCTGTTCGAGGTTGAGAGTCTTGTACTAGCTTATTCCAGGTAAGGGAAGCTAGATTTCATGCTCTTGGTTCACTGTTTGGTGTGTTTTGGTCCTGTTTCGCGTTTTGGTGATAATTTGTTGTTTTTTATGGTACAAAAATGCTTTGGGTGTTGTTGTGAGCGAGTCCCTGTTTGAATGTGCGTGGTCCAGTGGAGAGTACTGATAAACTTGCCCAGGCGAGCTCATCTCGCTCAGGCGAGAATAACGGGAACTCGCTCAGGTTTTCTGCTCGAACGCTCGCCTAGGCGAGAAGCTGTATTTTTGAGTGACGAACTGTCTCGCCCAGGCGAGACCGCCTCGCCTAAGCGAGAGTTCGCGAAACCTTCCAGGGAAATTGGTGTAGTCTCGCCTAAGCGAGAGTCTGCAGCTTGAGCGAGAGCACTCCTCTCGCTTGAGCGAGGATTCCCAGTTTTGAGTGAGACCTCGCTGGAGTTTTGGTTATGCTTCATTTCATGAATATTGCGGGTTGTTGGATGGCTGAATCATTGATTTATTGTATAAAAGGGATGGATATGCATGTGCTATGTATGTTATGGGTGGGAGTTACTTAATTGGTGATGAGTTTGGCATGATTTATGACTGATGGTTGATCATGTATGCTAAATGACATGTTAATGGTATGCATGTGAACTCCATGATTGGTTGATACTGTATGAGAAAGGTTTGTGTAGGACATAATTCCATGACCCTTGTAACGGGGCCTGTGGTGGTGCCTCATCTTAAGGACATAATTTCGTGGGCCCTTCTAGGGGGAGTCCATAGTGGTGCCTCAACAATTGGAGTTAATTCCATGAACCTCGAGGTGAGAGTTCACGGTGGTGCCTTGAGATTAGGACGTAATTCCACGAGGGTAACGTGGTGGTGCCTCACGGCCAGGACGTAATTTCGTGAAGGCCTCGTGGTGACGCCTCACTGCTAGGACATAATTCCACTGCCACGTGGTGGTGCCTCATTAAGCTTATTCGGATAGTCAAGTGTTGGTGTTTTATATGGTTTGGTACCTCATATGTGGATGTCTGCTATGCATGTTTAAATATTTGAATGGTATATCGAATGTATGATACGATGATTTCTTCGCTAGTTTACCCTTTTGCTTGCTTGTGTGTCATGTGTGGTTTCCTCCTTTGCGATGATCATCAACCTCGTTGATGTGAGCATATGTGAGATCTTCCGACAGTGGTAATAATGGAGGTGCTGCGATTTGATAAATCTTGGACGTCCATCGGGCTCACTTTGGGGACCCATAACTTTTGGGAGTTTAGTAGTAGTAGTCCTTTCGCACTTGACGAGATCTTGTACCTTGTTTAGGCCGTGTGGGGCCTTTTTCCTTTCTGTTATGTTGGGATACTATGCACTTCATTTTCAGTTTTCCGTACTCTTTGAATATCGTTATATGCGGCGTTTTATTTAAATTGATTTTATCCATTTAATTGGGACGTTACAACTTCTATCCAAGATCCTTCCTTAATATTCGTTGGCATCCTTACAATACCGAGGTCTAAACTTTACAGGTGTACTATAACTACCAAAAACATGGCCTGATTAGTGTCCCTAATCTGCAAATACAATTGCTTACCTCCATTTTAATTATATTTACCATGCAAATTATGGCACAAACACAAATATATACCTAAAATATATGTTTTCATATATTTTCGATGATCCATAATCTGGGGAGCCCAAAATCAGTTTTTGAATGTAGAACTAAACATGTGAGCATATATACTTAAAATCAAGTCAATCCATCAATACTTGAATGTTAATTCATACATGCAGTGAACAATTTCACACTAAAGGTAATTGACATGGGATCCACAAGCTATAAGAACAGATAGAGTACATGAAATATCCTTAAAACCTGTTGGATGGAGGAAAAACTAATAAAAAGAGTATTTCCATGGAAACAAAAAAGGCAAACACAACACACAACAGAGCAAAAAACATTGCATAGACATAAAAATCAAAACCTACAAATGGGTAGTAATATCAATTGTGGTCACCCTAGACCCTTCTTGCTGCTGCCTAATCAAATAAGAAAAAAAAACAAAACTTAGAAAATCTAAAAATAAAATAAAGTTTACCAGGGAGAAGAAAACCTTACAAAAATTCTCAATAACAACAAACAAAAATCGGTATTTACTTCGACATCCCTTCTGTCAACGACAACTACAAAAGTTCAAAAAAAGGAAAAATGAGAAGCATCTGAAACATAAAAAGAAAAACAAAACAAAACTAAAAATTGAATCTTTTTTAGTCTCCTTTGCAAACCACCTTAAAACCTTACCTCTAAGTCTTGTTTCTCCAAATCTGAAAAATTCAAAACCAAAAAAGTTCGAAAAAAGAAAAAATGAGAAGCATCTGAAGCATAAAAAGAAAAACAACAAAAAAAAAAAATTGAATCTTTTTTAATCTTCTTTGCAAACCACCTTAAATCCTTACCTCCAAGCCTTGTTTCTTTGGATCTGAAAAAATCAAAACCAAAAAAGTTCAAAAAAAGAGAAAATGAGAAACATCTGAAGCGTAAAAAAGAAAAACAAAAAACTAATAAAAAAAGTATTTCCATGGAAACAAAAAGGCAAGCACAACACACAACAAAGCAAAAAACATTGCATAGACATAAAAATCAAAACCTGCAAATGGGTAACAATATCAATCGTGGTCACCCTAGACCCTTCTTGCTGCTGCCTAATCAAATAAGAAAACAAAAACAAAACTTAGAAAATCTAAAAATAAAATAAAGTTTACCAGGGAGAAGAAAACCTTACAAAAATTTTGATTAACAGCAAACAAAAATCAGTATTTACTTCGACATCCCTTTTGTCAACAACAACTACAAAAGTTCACAAAAAGAAAAATTGAGAAGCATCTGAAACATAAACAAAACAAAAAAAAAGAACTAAAAATCAAATCTTTTTTAATCTCATTTGCAAACCACCTTAAAACCTTACCTCTAAGCCTTGTTTCTCCAAATCTGAAAAATTCAAAACCAAAAAAGTTCAAAAAAAAAGAAAAGATGAGAAGCATCTGAAGCATAAAAAGAAAAACAAAAAAAAAAACAAAAAAACGAATGTTTTTTAATCTCCTTTGCAAACCACCTTAAATCCTTACCTCCAAGCCTTGTTTCTCCAGATCTAAAAAATTCAAAACAAAAAAAGTTCAAAAAAGGGAAAATGAGAAGCATCTGAAGCATAAAAAGAAAAATAAAAATAAAAATCGAATCTTTTTTAATCTCCTTTGCAAACCACCTTAAAACCTTACCTCCAAGTCTTGTTTCTCCAAATCTGAAAAATCCAAAACCAAAAAAGTTCAAAAAAAAAAGAAAAAATGAGAAGCATCTGAAGCATAAAAAGAAAAAAAAAAAAAAAAAAACAAAACTTTTTGAACGATCATCAAAAACGGTAGCAAGATCCCGAGCACCGCCATCATCAGAGCCAGTGCCCTTCTCTGTCGTGGTCCTAGAAATCATGAAATAAAATCAAATAAGAAAATAAAACCTAGAAATCAAATAAAGCTCAGAAGAAAAAACCCTATCATGGTTGCTCAATCGGGAAGGATCTTCACATGTTTGTATGAAGTTCAATTGTTTCTTCGGTGCTGGAAGGTGGGATCGTTGAGAGCTGAAGAATCGTTTTTTAAACTAAATAATGGAGGAGCAGAGTATGTAAAGGAAGAAAAAAGATAAAGAAAATTTCTAACTGAGTTAGGAAGACTAAAAGATGAATCCCAATCTGACGAAGAGCGGGAAGAGTTAAAAGAATTAAAGAGGAGAATGACAAAAAAAACCAAAAAATTGGACAAGTATCAGAAATTTAAATATAGATATAAGGGTCTTTTTCATAGGTGTTTGTTTTCATATATTTTAGATTTCTTCATCCGAAATATACTTTTACAATATTTAATTTTTGAAAAGGAAATGCGGAACAGATTCCGAGTTCAACTTCCTTTATTAATACTTGAAGGCATAATGTTAGTTTGAAAATTTTGAAAAAAATGAACGAGAAAAATTGTAAGTTTAACTTTTTCGTTTATAAAATACTAACGATTAATATTTGTTGATAAAAAAACAAATAAATAAATATTTTAAAACAATCATGAAAATAACAAATATTTATTTATAAACATAGTTTGTATTTAATCATTGATTATCTCTATAATAAGTAGCAAAGTGTCTTTCTAATCATATTTTAACAAATAATTTTAAGAACCAAAATAATATATATATATATATATATATATATATATATATATATATATATTTAATATTTATATATTTAATTATTTTCATTAATACAGTCAAAATGAATACATAATTTAGTATAATTATAATTATAAAAGAAATCATATATATATATATATATATATATATAAAGAATTATCTTTCGTTCCTCCAGCTTTTGTTAAATCAAAACTAAAAATTTTAACTATTTATTTTTTAATTTTTTCAATGTAATGATGAACACGTTCCAAATAATTAATATATCATCATTTATATCATGCTTCAGAAGATGTAAAGAGGTTGAATTTGTCTTGTTTCCATCATAGTTTCTTTTTATCACTTTTTAAAACTGAATATATTCTTTTATTCTTTATCAATATACTCTTTTTAATTTAAGATTAAAAAATCATTTGTAATAATTTAATAAAAAAAAATAAGAGTTACGAAAAGAAAAATATATAATAATTAAGTCCCAATTAAAAAATGGTTGTAAGAAAAATACACTACACTGCTTTTTCTCTCATATTTATAAAATATGAATATAAGGCTCATGAGATAAAAAATAATACTAACTATTAAATAAATACTTCAATGTCAAATAAGACAAAAAAGAATTACATTTTCTCTTCATGCATGAAGCAGAACAGATGAAAACAAAACTAATGAGTTGATATCTAACTCTTATTCTTTCTTTTTCGAAATAAAAAAGATGTGTATAATTTATGAAAAACTAAAAAAATTATCTTAATAAATATTTTTATTTTTTACATTAAATGTCATGTTTTATAAATAAATAAAAATATACCTTTTTTAATTTTTTTAATTTTCAATATATATTTATATATAATTTAAAAAATTAAAAAATTAAATATACCTAATATATATATATATATATATATA
>Ga0214544_1011114_pt1 | contig 12703 bp, 7 predicted proteins | sample CNSS3metaG_FD_160074 | JGI IMG/M metagenome (GOLD analysis project Ga0214544, IMG submission 160074) | Root nodule microbial communities from cowpea collected in UCLA plant growth center, Los Angeles, California, USA - CNSS3 | ecosystem: Host-associated > Plants > Roots > Nodule | place: USA...
TATTCCACGAGGGAAACGAGTTTAAAAACATACATGCTGTTTTTTGTAGGAATTGATGCTTGCAACAGTGGACAATCCATCGAATGCATTTGAATGGGCACTTGCTGAGATGATTAACCAACCTGAGCTGCTCTGTCGAGCTGTTGAGGAATTGGACAGTGTGGTAGGAAAAGACAGGATGGTCCAAGAATCAGACATACCTAAGCTCAACTACGTGAAGGCTTGTGCAAAAGAAGCTTTTCGTCTTCATCCAATTGCACCTTTTATTCCTCCTCATGTCTCTATGAGTGACACAGTGGTGGGAAATTACTTCATCCCTAAAGGTAGCCACGTAGTGCTAAGCAGACAAGAACTTGGAAGAAACCCAAAAGTGTGGAATGAACCCTACAAGTTCAAACCTGAACGCCACCTGGAAAGTGATACAGATGATGTGGCTTTGACGGAACCAAATATGAAGTTCATATCATTTAGCACAGGAAGACGAGGTTGTCCCGGAGTGATGCTAGGAACGACAATGACAGTGATGCTATTTGCTAGATTGCTCCATGGCTTCACTTGGACTGCTCCACCCCATGTTTCGTCAATCAATCTTTCTGAGTCAGACGACGATATCCTTCTTGCACAACCACTTATGGCAATTGCTCAGCCAAGGTTACCACCAAAGTTATATAAAATCTAAATTATACAAGAATTTACTTTATCTAGGTGTTTATATTTCATTACGAAATAGATGTAAGGGTGAAATAAAAAATGTAAACGTCTGTCATATAGTGTCGAAAAGGACTCAACATGGTCCAGTTCAAGGTTAAGGTATGTAATCGAATAAAAAAGTGTTTGAGTTTTCAAAATGATATCCACACTCAAATAGTCAAAACCTTCGGCAACTATGAATACAACCACAACCATGCAGCGTTGATCAGGACTGTAGCTTAAAGGAAAATTATTGTTTAATAAAATTTTGTTTGAAAAATTTTTTACAATGCACACGTGACACTTCATGAAAAAAAGGTTTGATATAAGTTAGAAAAAGAATAAAAAATTTGGAGTGTGTTAAAAAACAAATTTTGTTAAACTTTACAAAAAAAATTTGTCAAATATCATGTTCGAATTGGAAAATCATACAAAAATGGATAAACTTTTCAAGGGTTTGTTGCTTTCGTACATATTTGGTAGAAAAAATGAAGACGCATAAACAGGGCTAGATATGGATTTGAGGAGACTCGTATATATATGATGTGATTTTAATTGTGATTCTCTTTACATTATTATTTCAGAATCATGTTATACTCATATGAACCATTTATCAAAATAAATCACATCTTAAATATCATAACATTAATAAAATATGAAAAATTAACAATATTTCCAACAAGGAACTTACGATAATAAGTTTATCACTGTTTTTTATATATTATTAACTGCATTCCCCAAAAGAAAATAATAAAACAAATGTCATCTTAATATTATCATGTCCATGGAGAAATGTCCATCAATATGATGTCGCTACTGTAAGCACGTTTGCCATGTTCTAGTACAACAAGTTGGTTTCATGACTCTGCCATCACAGTCTTATCTAAAATTTCTTAAATTTCAAATGATTTGGATAACTTGTCTCAAATTTATTAAATTTCTAAAAAAATTTTGATATTATATAATCATTAAATATGAGATATTATATATTTTTTTTATCAGCAGATATTATTTGTATTTTAAAAATATTTTGTTCTGAAAATATATACTTTTTGGATTAAAAGAGAAAAATATTATAAGTTAGTTCTTACATCAATTCTTAAATAATACACAACAAAAATTGTGTATCATCAGAATAATATATAATTAACTAATAATTACAATATAAAGCCTAAGAATAAGTTCAGAGAGATAGTGGTTTGCATTTTAGGGAAATATGAAGAGTGCCATATAATGGGTCTTACAAATACTGTTGTTAAAAAACTGCATTGTGTTTAAAAAATTGAATTGTTTAAACAAAATGAACCTTTTTAAGTTAATTTTAAAATTGAATTATATTAAGTAAAATTTATTAAACAAAAATATAATTTATAAGATTGAAAATATATTTTAAAATAAAAGATGTATTAATGACAACATAAATAATAAAGGTAATTTAACTAATTTAAAATAATCCAATTTGATTTAGTTTGTATTGTAGTTCAATTTATATATAATTATTATAAAATTAAATTAATCTTAATAACCACATTTAAAATTAATGAAATTTTGTACTAATTCATTTCATTTACGACACCCACACCCGTGTTAAATTGAAAGAAATTATAAGGTGAGGTGAGGCCATGAAAGAGCTTGACCTAAAATAAAACCGTGGCTGAGATTGGAGGAATGCAATTAGTTCATAATATTTTATTATATCGTTAGTTACTTTTATAATTTTCACATTTAAAAATATATTCATGTTTATGTTATTTAAATTATTTTTTAAATATAATATATGCGTATTACAATTTTATATTATTTTTAATATTTTATTATTTAGTTTATTTTTAATTTATTAATTGTTTTATATCTTATTTTAAGTTTTATTATTATTATTTTTTATTATTTACATCATAGTTTCTATTTTATTTTTCATCTCCCAGATTTTGTTTCCATCTTAAATAAAAACTTCTTATACGTTAGAAATATTTGATAATTTTTTAGAGGCATTAAATGGGTCCACTAAAAATGTTTCATTTTTTTAATTTTTTAATTTTAAATTTTAAATTCAAACTTTGTTATCCTATTTTTCAAATTTCTTTTTATTTCAAATTTCAAATTCAAACATTTTGTACTCTATATTTTGAATTTGAAATTTGACATAACATTAATTTTAGAAAAAGATTGATACTGAAATCTTCGTTAATTATTTTTATTACTTTAAAATTTGAAAGAATTTATAATTTTTACTCTCTAATAATGTAATCGTTGAAATTATTTTTTAAATTATTATTTAAATTTAACATAAGTGTATACAATTTTAAATGAAGTATTATTGTTATTTAATTTTTTTAGTTTACTAATGATGTGATTATTGGGTACAGGGCGGATCATAGAAGGGTTATAGGGTCATGGTTCCTAAAATTTTTAAATTTCTTTTAAAATTATGTTTTTTTAACTTTTTTAAAATAAAATTTTTAGATAAATTTTATTTTTTATAAAATATAATATTTAATGTTAATAAATAATAAAATATAAAATTAAATATAATAAGCATAATAAATTTTATTAAGATATTTTTGTTGTTTTTTCTTATCGTCTTTTAAATTTTTCATATATTATATTTATCTTTTATTCTTATTTATCTTTTTTTCTTTAAAAAATAATAAAAAATTTGATACAAATTCATTCTCTATATTTTCATTTCTCATCCATACTATTTCATTATTTAAGATAAAAATAAATAAAAAAGGTAACCATATGTTATTTATCGATAAAAAGTATAAATATTTAGTATTTTTTTATTTAATTAGTTTTTTGTATATTTATTTATTTAATGAATATAAAAAAAAAAGTTATGTCCTATATGATTTTTCATGACAACTTTTTAAATGTGACTATTATACTTTTTTTAGTAATTATGTTTCTCAATATTAAATTTTGATAAACTTTTTTAGTTTTAATTTTGTTAGATAAGTATATTGATGAAGAATAAAATAATTGATTTATTTTTTTTAAATATGATACTAAAAATCCAATTGTTGAATTAGATGGACATTTCTTAAAATTCAAATAATTAAAGGTAAAAAGTTTCATATTAATTATTTGAAACTTATTCAAGACAAATATTTACAAATATCAGAATATTCAAGTAGTGAAAGAGATAAAATTATAAAAGCTTATCAAATACAACTTCAAAACTATCACTTTTCTACAGAGAAACATACAAAAGAAAATTTAATACTAAATTCTACATACTTTTGTTATATTTATATCGGTGACAATAATTAAATATATACATTTTAAGTATATTATTTTAATCAAGATCTGCACGCCAGTGATAGGGTACTTTATTTGTTGTTTTATATCAAATTTTATTTTTTATTATTATTAGTTGTCATAATTCACGTATTTTCATTAAATGTTTTTAATTCTTTATTTTCCAAATTTTGTTCTCATTTTAAATACCAACTCTTCTATAAGTTAAAAACATTTTAAATACCAACTCTTCTTATAGGTTAAAAACATGTGAAAGTTGTTAAGAGATTTAGAATAATCCATTAAAATTTGTTCATTATTTTTTTTTTTTTTTGCAATTCTTTTGGATTTTAAATTTAAAAATAAAACTTTGTTACGATATTTATACTTTTCCTTTTTGAGATTTCAAATTTCAAATTCATACATTGTTATTATATATTTCAAATTTCAAATTTAGCAATATAAATATTAAAGAAAGGTATTAAAATTTAAATTGTTAGTTATTTTTATATCTTTAAAATTTTTAAAAAATTATAATTTTAAATTTTTAATAATACATTTATGTTTTTGTTATTGAAATTATGTTTTAAATTAGTTTAAATTTAACATAACTTTTTTATAATATTTAATTGAATTATTATTTTTAATATTTTATTATTTAGTTTATTTTTAATTTATTAGTGATGTCGTAGTTTAATTATTTATTTATTATATTACATCATATTTTAATTTTATTATTATTATTATTATTTGTCATTATTCACATATTTTCATTAAAAAAAATTTGAATTTTTCATCTTCTAATTTTTGTTCATATCTTAAAAACGAAATTGTTTAAATACATTAAAATGATGCATTAAAAATAAGTACTTTTTTTCATTTTATTTGGAACTTTAAATTTTAAATTCAAACTTTGTTATTATGTATTTAGGATTTTTTGAGACTTGGCATTTTAAATTCCAACTTTATTTACTATTATTTTGAATTTTAAATTTGAAAATATGAATTTTAGTTTAAAATTGAAATTATTATTTATTTTTATATCATTTTAATTTATGTTAATTTATAAAATTAAATTAATCTTAATAACGACTTTTAAAATGTAATGAAATTTTGTAGTAATTCATTTCATTTAGGACACCTGTGTCAAATTGAAAGAAATTATAAGGTCAGTCCATGAAAGAGGTTGTACTCAACAAACCTGTCTGTGGCTGGGAGTGAGCGAATGCAATTTGTTAATTATTTGAAAATTTGGGGGAAACCTCTGAAATTTATTTTTCAAATAAATGTATTTTAATATGAAGAAGAAATAATATTACAAAATTTAAATTTTGAATTAGTTAGTCTATTTTAAATGAAATAATCTTATTTTAAAGAAAAAAATCTTTAAATAAATCTATTGAAACATTATTTCTTAGAGTAGACATGTTCAAACATTATTTTTCAAAATGGATCTATTTCATTTTTTTTCTTTTCCGTTTTTCTTAAATGAAGAGAGAAAAAAAAATTATGAAAAAATAATATAACATAATAAAAGTATTGGATTAAATTATAATTACATTAATAGAATAAATAGAAAGAATTTATTATTTTTTTAATACAATTTGAAATTAAATTAGTTATTATTAATTTTTTTTAAAATAAAAATATCAATAGTAATATTTTATTTCTCGTCCATCCTTTTTCTACAAATCATTATAATAATAACAATTTTATTACAAATTATATTACAAAGTTAATATCTTCAAAAAAATTCATAAATAATATATTTTTCTTGAAACATTCTTTGAATGAATTTAATAGAATATCAATTCTCTAACTAAACAGGAGCAATTTATTATTTAATATCTAGTATCATAAATCCCTTCGAAATTCGACTAAAAACTAAATTGTTGGTGGAGTTCTTTTTTTTTTTTAAAAAAGAAGAAAAAAGTATTAGAAAAACATTAAAAATTATAATAAAAGAAAATTTGATTATAACTTTACAATATTATTATCATTTTTATTATTTAATTCATCATAAATAATTTTTATTATAATATTTCTATTTTTAAAAATGAATAATAACAAGTTTAAGTTCAAATTGTATTGAGAAAATTGTAAATTATTTCTTCTTTTAAAATAATTTAAATTTAAACTGAAAAAATTCCAATTTATTATTTAAATTACTTTTCCACATTTTTAATTTGTTTCTCTTCTCATTTTAGAAAAAAACATATGATTTGGAAAAATAATGTTCTAATGAGCTTATTTAAAAAAAATCTTTAAAAAGGTATTATTTTGAGAAAACAAATTAAGTAAAAATTTAATAATATATTTGGATAAATTTGTTCTTTTTAAGTAAAAATATAACCTATGTCCAATTATATTAATTTTTTTCTAGTTGAAATTGTATCAGACTTCTATTTGGTGTACTGAGTTTCAAATAAATTCTTATCAGATATTATTAGGAATTTTGATATCTTAACAATGATAACACTCTAAAGTATATTAATTATTTGTGATTACACAAAAATGTATTAAAATAAAAGAAACATAAATACAAACAAGAAGATAATCATTTGTTGACTACCAATATAATATTATTGATGGTCAATAATATGTTAATAAACTTTAATTTATCAATAGATTTCACATCTAAATTTGTCGTCAAAGATCGATTTGCAAAATCCGTTGGAGATATTCGTTAGTAACCAATCATCATAATTACTAACGATTTTGTTTGTCAAAATTATCTGTTAATATATTAATTCTCAATACTTATGAATATTTTGATCAGTAGCTTATTATCACAATTACTGACTGTTTATATTAGTTAACTCTTTAGATGACAAATATTTCATCTATTTATATTATATTAAGGAGAGATAAGTAAGAAAAAGAGAAGAGGATGAGAAGGTTGTTGGGTGGTGAGGTGGACTTTGGTGATGTGCAATAGTGATATCGATAATTACCAATGATATATATATATAACAACGGTAACGATGATGATGATGGTCAAAGTTAGAAAAGGAGTTAAAGAAGAAGGTGAGGAAGAGGAGGACAAATAAAATAGAAGTATGACTCCAAATGATGAAAATGACTTATAGTGGTGGAGGTGTGATGGCTGATCGACAAGGAAAAAAAATAAAAGTATTGATAAGGAAAGAAGGAAAAGAAGAAAGGGAAGAAAAAGAAAAACTACATTTTACACAAATATATTTTTATAAACATTTATTGAAAAATTTATAGTTATTGATACTAATAATGAATGTCTGTATCTGTTAGTAAACTTTATCGACGATCACTTTATGATGAATTTTTAATTGTTAGTATTATGTTCACATCAACAAATTTTACTATTATCGACAAATAATAATTGTTGATAATGTGTGATTTTCTTACGATGTATAATGTATGAATTAATGTTATTTTTCATTTTTATTCATGTGAATTCAATAATTCTCCTGTTTGTTGTTGTTAGATTAAGTTGTAGTTTTTGTTGTTATCGATAAATACCAAATAAGCAAAAGGCAAGGAAAAAAGAAACCTAAAATATATAATTTATATACGTGCATTATAATTTTATTAATTATCCTGGTCTAGTAAAATGAATTGCGACAGCTTTTTGTTAAAAAGATATTATTCAAAGTTTTTTATGAAAAATTTAATTATTTATTGAAATACCGAAATAGTTCATTTTCAAATATATAACTTGTATTTATTATTTTATTTCTTATCAAGTCACTTAAAACACGTGGTGATTAAATATCATTAGTAAATCTATTACTTTTATCATCAAGATCTTTGCACAAAGAGATTACGTAAGAAAAAAGGTTTATTTGTTTATTTGAAAAGTTGGATATGCATTGCAAGAAGACATCATCCATACCTCGTGCATCACACCTGCTTTCTGCAGCTATCACCGACAAAAGATGACCGACTGATACTATTTTTAAGCAGAATTGAGAACCAATTTGTAAAGTATATTTTTTGTTTTTATAGTGTAAATCAAATAAAAAAATTAATTATCTAAGGAGATAAAAAATATTATAATATATAATAAAACTCAAACACCGCTTGTCTAAAGGAAATTTAAACTTTCTTTTCTAGGTGCTGGATAATATTATTTCAAATTTTAATAAATTGAAATTACTGTATGTTTCATATTGAACTAAAAATTATTTATTTTAAAAAGTCTATATATTCCAGAATGATTTTATTCCAAAAGTCTATTTATTTTAATAAACTCAGAGTTTTAAAACATGAAGTTATTATGAGACGTGACAGACCAGAATTCCAATTTCCTCATGATCGTGCATCATGCCTTAGAATTTCATAGGAAGGAAACTTTTCTTATTATTTATCTTCTCTCTTAGGATTAATATTTTGTTTTTTAATTGTGATCAAGAAATTCTTTATAAGTTTGTTATCAAATCCTCCTCACAATATTTTTTAGCTATTTCTACAAAATATTTACAAAATGTGAGCATCCTTATTCAACATCTTTATATAATATTTTATATTATTATAATGTAAGGTTCTATTTAAGATTTTAACCTTGTTTTTCTTTATCTCACATCAGAATGATTCAATAAACAAATTCAGATTCTAATATTATGATTATTGTATACTAAAGAAAAATAAAGTATATATTTAGCAACGAATTAAAAAGTATTTTAATGAAAATATTAATTTTTTTGTGCTGTCTAAAAATAATTTAATATATTTTAAAATTAGTGGTATATTTTACAAACACGGATAACAAAAAAAAAACTAAATTCCACGTTTTCTGTTAAAATTTAGTGTATATATACTATAAAAAAAATAATATATAGCAAATAATTGTTAAACAAAGTCATATTTCTCTTACATATTATATAAATTCTAAAACTTTGAACGTCAATACATTGACTTTTTTTAAAGACAGATCCTGCATTGAATAAATTAAATATGTTAAACAGCAAACAAATATTTTATAACATTTATTCTTAAACACATTAATTACATAAAAGGAAGAAAATTTGACAGCTAGAGTTCTAATTTTGGAAAACAACAAAGAAAAAGGAAGGACAAAAGTGTTTAACATAAACAAACAATAATATGATAAATACTTAGACAGAAATTAATAGAGAAATAAGAAGCATTCAGGTTTCTATATATACTATAATTATTTAACGAGATACAAATACTGAAACTCTCATCATCATCTCCTAAAATTTAATGGGATTAACATTATTTTTCAAAGAAACATTTCTTCAAAACATATACAATAAATTAAAGATTTTTTAATTTGTTTTTAAATAAAAATATGTTAACTACTTTTACGTGTAACACGTAAGCAAAATAAATCTGAAAGAATTATGCCATTTATAAAATTAAAACTTACTCCTTGGTTCTTAAAATTTATGTTTGGAAGTCAGAAATTAATAAGATAAATGTAAGGACAATATGAAATATGCAAATCAATCTTTTGTAACAATATCAAAAGAATAGGTTAGATTGTACAAGATAAATAATCAGTTAAATATAACAAATATTAATATATTTTATTTTCAATAAAATAAATATAATTTTGTTATGCAAATTTTAAATTTTTTAATTTTATTGAAATTTTAACTATCGTTAAAAATAATTTCATCCTTAACAATTATTACCTGTGTTCATTAAAAATAAAATTAACATTAATAAAATACAATTTATTTTTAATATAATAAAAAAATATGCTTTTTTATTATATAAATTTTAAATGGTTAATTTTATTTGAATTTTTTAATAATTAAAAAAAATCAAATACGTGTTTAGTATCTTTAATAATCGTCATATATGTTTATTAAAATATACTTTAACTTTAAATTTACTAAATTAATTTATATTTTAATAAACATACATACATATATATATATATATATATGATAATTATTAAAAACACTAAACACGTTTTAAGTTTTTTAAAACACTAAAATTATTTAAATAAGATTATGATTGAAAATTTATATGATGAGAATGTAATCCTTTTAATTATATTAAGAATAAAATATATCAATAAATATTTTAATAAATCAATTATTTATCTACTTTTATAATTAATAATATAGAATTGCAGATACCTGATGGCCATTATTTGACAGTTACTTCTACCACTGCATAGATTTGTCGATCGAGAATGTGTAGATTTGACACGCAGTTCTTACCATTTTTGGCCATCTTTATAAATAGGAACCTCATTAGCCAAGAGTGATCACAGTGTTTATCATTAATTCCTTTATACTCATGCCATTTTCTTCCTTTCAATAATACTCTTTTCAATTTCCACCACCTATGGGTTACGCTCCCTATATTTCATGTCTGCATCTTCAACCCCTTCTAATTTCTTTATTTGTTGTGATTTGTGGTTTTACTATCATCAAAGTCTTCAAAAATCACATAATTCAGAAGCCTAAACTGCCTCCAGGTCCTAAACCCTGGCCTATACTTGGTAACCTTCCTGAAATGCTTTCAAACAAACCTGTTTTTCAATGGATTCACAACCTCATGCAAGATATGAACACTGAAATTGCATGCATTCGTCTAGGAAATGTCCATGTAATCCCTGTCACATGTCCCTCCATCGCTAATGAGTTTTTGAGAAAGCATGATGCTGAGTTTGCATCAAGACCACTAACAATGGCCACTGATATCATATCCAGTGGTTATGTGACCATAGCTATTGTACCCTTTGGGGAGCAATGGAAGAAAATGAGGAGAATCTTCGTCAACGACTTGTTCTCCCCTCTCAGGCACCACTCATTCCAACACAAAAGGAACGAAGAAGCTGATAACATCATGTTTTATGTCTACAACAGATGCAACAATGTGAACGATAAGGGCCTCGTGAATGTGAGGGATGTTACACAACACTATTGCTGCAATGTGACGAGAAAAATGATTTTTAACACAAGGTACTTTGGAAAGGGTAGGGTGGATGGAGGGCCAGGGCCAGAGGAAGTAGAACAAGTGAATACCATTTTCACATTGCTTAAACATGTTTATGCATTTTCTGTTTCTGATTATGTGGCGTGGTTGAGGGCTTTTGATTTGGATGGGCACAAGAGGAAGGTGAAGGAAGGAATGAGAAGGATGGAGAAGTATCATGATCCGATGATTGAAGAGAGAATGAAGCAATGGAAGAATGGAGCAAAGAGCGTTGAAGAAGACTTGTTGGATGTTCTCATATCACTCAAAGACGACAACAATAATCCTACTTTGACAATCAAGGAAATCAAGGCGCTTACTATAGTAATTTATCACTCCACTCCACTCCTTATTACTATTTTCTAGATTTACTAAATAATTTATTTTAGAAATAAAGAATTTTTTTGCCTTTTTTTTAATCGAAAAATATTATATAATTATTATTCTAAGGATAATGATATTTTGATCTATTTTTAATCCATCACTCTGATTATCTTTCAATTATCAATTTTGATTTTTTTAATAATGTAATACGATGATCTAAGAGCGATTGAAATGGTAAATCAAAAATGAATTAAAGTATCATTATCCTAAATGTTATTTATTTATTATTTATTGAGAACAAAATAATATTTAATTTATAAGCATTTATTATGCAGGAACTAATGCTTGGAGGTGCAGACAATCCATCTAATGCAGTTGAATGTACCCTTGCAGAAATGGTAAATCAACCCCATATACTTCAACAAGCTATTGATGAAGTAGACAAGGTTGTAGGTAAGCAAAGAATGGTACAAGAATCAGATATTCCAAATCTCAATTATTTAAAGGCTTGTTTGAGAGAAGCTTTTCGCCTTCATCCTGTGGTACCGTTTAATCCTCCCCATGTCTCAAGCAATGACACAATGGTGGCAAACTATTTTATTCCAAAGGGTAGTCATGTACTACTAAGCAGACATGGACTTGGAAAAAACCCTAAAGTGTGGAGTGAACCTCACAAGTTCATACCTGAACGTCATCAAAAGAGTGATGGATCTATGCTTGTTTTGTCAGAACCAGATTTGAAGTTCGTATCATTTGGCACAGGAAGAAGAGGTTGTCCTGCAGTCATACTTGGGTCCACCATGACTGTGATGTTATTGGCCAGGTTGATCCATGCATTTTCCTGGAGTGCACCACCAAATTTATCAAGTATCAACACTCTTAAATCTGATAAGGGTGGTATGCTTGTTGAACCACTTGTGTTAGAAGCCAAACCAAGATTAGCATCAGAGTTGTATTACAATTAAATAAGTAATAAGAATTTAAATCCATGCAACTTAAAGTTGTGTGTGCTTTACTTTTTTTTTTGTTAAAATAAAGATTAAGAAAATTGTAAACATAATGGAATTTCTCCATATGATGAAGAAAACGGAGAAAAGACTGAATATTAATTATTATTGTTGTTACCCTTTAGTGAGAGAAATAGATACATATATATACTGAGAGAAAACAGTATGTGAAACGGTTCAATATCAAAAATAGAAAACTTAAGAAATAGAAAACCAATAGCCCTTCTCAAGTTCCACTAAAGATATCTATCATCCCGATCTTGAAGACACCATTTTTTAACAATCCATACTCGAGAGGTTTGGTAAGAACATCGACAACCTGATGAGCATTGTTTATAGTAAGCCTTTGAAACAACTTAGCTGTATACATATTTTCTGTACATAGGTTGAAATAATCCAAGTGCTTCATTATATATATATATATATATATATATATATATATATATATATATATATATATATATATATATATATATATATATATATATATATATATATTTTCATTATGC
>Ga0214544_1011117_pt1 | contig 12697 bp, 6 predicted proteins | sample CNSS3metaG_FD_160074 | JGI IMG/M metagenome (GOLD analysis project Ga0214544, IMG submission 160074) | Root nodule microbial communities from cowpea collected in UCLA plant growth center, Los Angeles, California, USA - CNSS3 | ecosystem: Host-associated > Plants > Roots > Nodule | place: USA...
TTATGTGAAGAAATATGTTGATAGTTATATCATTCTTGCCTTGTATGTTGATGACATGTTGATTGTTGGTGCTAATATGACAGAAATTGACAGGTTGAATAAACAATTGTCAGAAAATTTTGAAATGAAGGATCTTGGTTCAGCCAAGCAAATTCTTGGTATGAGAATTTCCAGGGATAGATCTAAAGGTATTCTAAACTTATCTCAGGAAAAATATATAGAAAAATTTCTTAGCAGGTTCAATGTTGGAAATGCTAAAACCAGGAATACACCTTTGGGAACTCACTTAAAGTTCTCAAAAGGGCAATCTTCTTAGACAGAGGAAGAAGAAAATCACATGTCTAAAGTGCCATATGCATCTGCAGAAGGGAGCTTGATGTATGCTATGATTTGCACCAGACCTGATATAGCACATGCAGTGGGAGTTGTGAGCAGGTTTCTATCCAATCCCGGAAAGGAGCATTGGGAAGGCGTGAAGTGGATATTGAGATATTTGAAGGGCACTTCAAAGATGTATTTGTCCTTTAAAAGAAGTAATCTCACTTTACAGGGGTTTTCTGATGCAGATTTGGGAGGTGATTTGGATGGTAGAAAGAGCACAACATGTTATATTTTTACGTTGGTGGCACAGCTATCAGTTGGAAGTCCAAACTTCAAGGAAGAGTCTCCCTTTCAACCACTGAAGCTGAATATATAACTATCTCAGAAACAGCAAAAGAGATAATATGGTTGAAGAATCTTCTAAAAGAATTAGGAAAAGGGCAAGATGAACCTTCATTGTTTAGTGACAGTCAAAGTGCCATTTGTCTTGCTAAAAATCCAATTCTTCACTTCAGATGCAAACACATTGAATTGAAGTATCATTTTATCAGAAACTTGATAAATGATGGAGATTTGATTTTGTTGAAGATTCCAGGTGCAGAGAATCTAGCTGATATGTTGACCAAGACTGTCACAAAAACTAAGTTGAGGCTTTGCATTGCCTGAACTAGCCTTCGAGAAAATTGATGATGAAGGCACTACACTAGGTGGTAATGTAAATCAAACCCCAAGTGGGAGAATTTTTAGTATTATGGTGCTTGATTTAGTCTCACATCGCTTAGAATAGTGAGATGTGGTTCTCTATTTTACTATATAAGAGACTCTATGTAAAGCTTTAAGATACACCAGAAATACAAATACTTCCTAGTGTAGTCGTGGACGTAGGCATACACATTGTACGCTGAACCACGTTAAATTCTCTGTGTCTATTTTTCTCTCATTTATTCTTTCCTTTATTGCCTTGTTCCTAATTATTGGACACGATATTAGAACCTAAACTAGAATAAAAAACTAATTAATTGTGCATCTAGACATAGAGTACACAATTAGTCATTCTTGACATCCAAACTTAAGGCTTAATACAAACTTTCAACAAGGAAATGTCTTATATATATATATATATATATTAATTAGGGTTCTTATTAAAGTTTAGATTTGTCGCTAAGACAGTAGGACTTACTATATAATGGTGTGAAATCTAGGGTTAAGATTTAGAAATAAATTGTTAGTGTTTTCATATTGATTAGATGCATGAAATCTAACCCTAGTGAAGTCTTTATCATATAGTAAATGAATATAATTTTTCTAAACAATGCAAGTCTATTGGGATTACGATATATATATGGACTTTCCATTTTAGTTGAATGATTTGGTACGCTTGCCAAAATTGTTACAAATCACATGGCCAAAGATCAAAGACATTAATAAATCTGTCAATGTTAAAGTTCGGTTGGGAAACAACACCATATAGTGGGAAACAAGACCATACGAGGTATCTTTTTGAGATACAACACACAATCAAAAGGCTACAATCTTCAGATAAAAAAGCTAACTATCGGTAGAGACCTTGAAGTAGATGAAAGCACTACTTAGAATTGGGAAGAAGAGCGAATAGAGAGGAATACAATATACATGCCCATAAATCAACCCACTACAAGCCAAAAAGGTAACAATATACATGCTCTAGAATCTCCTACAACTACAACATCAATTGAAGATAAAAAAGAATCATCACCTTAATCTATTCGGAGATGAGTCAGATATTTGAGAGACATATATGAATCTTACAACTTGGCCATACTAGAGCCTGCAAGTTTTAAGCGACCGCAAAACAAGAAGAATAATAGAGGAAGAGATAAAGACAATAGAGAAAAACAACACTTGGAAGCTAGTAGATTGTCCAAAAGATAGAAAGATATCATCGGAGTTAGACGGGTCTTCAAGACAAAGTTAAACCACGATGGTACCATACAAAAGCACAATGGAAGATTGGTCGCTAAAGCCTACTCAAACAACAACCAAGAATCGACTACAATAAAACATTTACTCCAGTCACACGACAAAATTCCAAACAGTAGATATTTTCACAAAAAGCGTTACCAAAACCAAGGTTTGAACTATTGTACACTATGCTTGGAGTTATCGAATTTGAATCAAGGAGGAGTATTGAAGTGTAATGAAAATTCTGGAACAATAAAGATAAAAGTATTAAAGTGTAATGCAAATTGTAGAATATTGTAGAAAAGCCTAGGATAGGAGGAAAAAATCAAAAACAGAATCCATATCAGTCTACATAGGTAAAAATCGAGAGCATTTTGTGGCTAGCATTTTCTAGAATAATCTATGGGTTTATAAATACCCATGTACACTACTATTTGTACGCTACTACAAAATATACTATTTTCAACTACTACTTTTACATTCTACTATCTCAACATTTTCTCTATCTCAACAACTATATTCTTTTCACAACCTTAAAATATTATCAATTTTCACAGGAATCATTGATGCATTTCTCTTTTCGAAGCAAATTTCCTAAGATGTAGCTCTGTTGTTCAATATTATTGCCTTCGTTGAAAATTATGAATTTGAAGTTCAAAGTATTCATTAATGATACTCTGCAATTTAGTGCTCTGAGCAATTTAATACTAAGAGGGTGGGACACAATTCTCTGGTGTGATTTGGAAGGCAAAGTGGAGGAGGAGTTTTTAGAGCAAGAGTGGAATAAAGCTGAGATTGTATTTGAGTTGGACTTCCCTATGCGAAGAAACAGTAGAAATGGGAACACAACAAGGAGCATTGGTATAGAAAGTCGGTTGGAGCCTAATATGTGTGTACGAGGAAGGAAATATTAAAGAGGATATCAAAATCGAAGATCCCATGTCAGTTTTTCCATTACATAACGTCGTGGAACCTCCTTCTTCATTACCTATGTCGTTAGCATAGGAAAACCTTAATCAATGAGTATGTGTGAATATGGATTGAAAATTATTATTAGTTTTGATTTAACGGAGCTCACAAGTTAATTTTGACAAGGGCTTATATGATTTTGGTTTGGATTTTTCAAAATTTAATATAAATCCAAATAAATATATTTTAACTATAATTCATATTTATTTTTACTAGATCAAATTTATTTAAATTTTTTTAATTAAATTTAAATTACATTAAATTTAGAATAAACCTATTTTGCTAATTAACTTAGCGTGGGATCGACTTAATAAAGCAAGAGGAAAACAATCTTACTCAGGTCAAATACATGTTCAATTTAACTTGACCTAACTTGGTCTATCTAAATCGAACCTAAACCTGACTATAGTTAGACCCAGTTGGACGGACTCCTATATTTCTCCTAATTGTTAGGAATCCAAGTGTGAGTCTAAGTCCCACATTAACCAGAATTTTGAAAAAGTAGAGCATCATATAAGGATCAAGGCCCATAAACCCATCGTCTTAAGATTTTGGGTTGAGAGTGGTGTCAGTGTCTTATGTGATTAGGCTCAGATCTCATTGGTGTTGTTCTCTCCAGTGAAACCTCCTCTGTAAAACCTGACACTAATTTATTTCTTGTCTTCTTGTTGGGTACTCTAATCATCTCTTTAATACTTTTAATCCTCTTCAGTGTAAATAAAATGCTGGAAATGTTTTGGTAGCAGAAATCTATCCCATGAATCATAATACGAATTTTCCTAATACCTTATACTCTGTTTCCTTCATCTTAAATGTCTTCATTTTCCAAAATCTTCAAGCTGTTACCTTTAAACTCCTCACAAATAGATATAAAGGAGAAAAGCTTGTGCAAACCTAATACGAGGTTGGTTTGATTTGGTTGGAGGATAGGGAAAGTTGTACACTGCATAGAGGATGGTCAACCTTGATTAACGAGTTTGGTGGAAGATTAAATGTCTTAATAATAGTGTTAATTCTATTTTATGCTGTGAAAATCATTACGAAAAGCCCATGAAAGGAAATACAAGGTACACGACAAGAATGTCTTGGTTTAGTCAAGTAGTTAAATTTGTGTGGAAACTTAAAGGAGGTTGACTAATGGAAACTTTTGTTTTTTAGTTTTTGGAAAGTTAAGTTAATGTAATTATTTTGTAAAATAATTGAGCTCTTCTGAAAAAAATAAATAATATTATATTTGAATAATTATCATAAAAGTGAAGATGCTTTTGTTATGTTTAAAAATATTTATAACAGCTCGTAAAAAAATGACTTGCTGAATAAAAGGTAGTTAAAGTCAAGCACAAAGTAGAAAAATTAGAAAACAGGTTGAATATTTGTTTTTATGAAAGAAAAGCAACAGCAAAGTAAATCACCTCATAAGGTTCTCTTACAAATACAACTGAGACAATAAAATACAATCATCAACGTCTTCTTCCCTTAACCATCAATCCCATTAATTACCTGCAGATTCAACATAGCTAATTTTATCACTTGTAACTCATTTCATAACATTATATATTTTGAAGTATTGATATATTATGATTTCTTACCACGAAAAAGTGAAACAATTGAACATACAGTCTGAATAAATGTGAGGAAAAGTAGCATAATTGCAGCAGTAGTAGATGCTATTTTCCAAGGCGTGTTGAAGTAGTCGTGTATGAAGATAGCCTTATACTTGTTACAAGGGTTTTCATAGAAATCATTCAAGTTATTGCAGAGGGAGAAATAGTGGGAATTGAAAAATGGCATGTGAAGTTGAGAGCTCAGATCATTAATCATTGTAGCCACTTTATTAGCATCACCAGTCCAATTCACAATAATTTTCTTATCAACAAGTATATTCACATCTTTTTCAGTATTGATAAGAAAATCTAGAATCGCTAGATATTGAGTAACGATGCTTGTAGCAGAAAAGTGGCAATGTTCATATTGCATAATATTCCTGAACAAAACTTCAGAATTGTCATGTATATCCAAGCTTGGCATGCTCAACACTCCATATTTAGAATAGGTCAAGTCAAGTAAGCTTTTATTTGGACTGAGCTTGAACTCAAGACCTGCCTCCATGAGTTGGCTTGCACTGTATACATGTTTAATAATTTGTTTGCATTCTTCTGGTTTTCCAAGACCAAGCTTTGATGATGATATTATAGAAGTTCTTAACAAATCATTGAAGTGTTTTGGACTCTCTCCCGGACACACGTTTCCGAAAAGTCTATTCCCAAAATAGCTGAAAGTAATGTCAAGAAATTTCTCATCCATACCAGTGAGGTTGTGAAGCTTTTCAAGGACACAGAAAGGAAGTTGATTTTCCAGTAGCAACAAGTCAAGGTCAACATAGGTTAGCATCCATGGGTTTAGCATTAGAGGATCTTTTCCCTTCCATTCACTGTTATTATTCCATCTTAGAAAAAGCTCAATTATGAAGCAAGCATCAAGTAAAATCATCTTCAAGAAATCATCACTATTACATTTGATAGTGTCTGCATAACAACTTCGAATAATATTGCTTTCTTCCATCTCTTTAATCTTGACAACAAATTCTCTCATAGGTAGTCCTGTTCGATCTAGGAATCCCTTGAGATATTTCAGTTTAAGTTCTTCCATTGCCTCAAAATTATTGTCTTTCTTACTAAGAGAACACGTTTTGTGATGATAAGGACCAATTGAAAGAATTTGAGGTGTGTAGGCTTTGGGATTACTTTCACGAATATTTGGTGGTACTCTATAAATGCATTGCATATAGAATTCATCCGTTTGTGGAGATTTCACATTTTGAAGCATCTCGATCCATTCTGTCTCTAAGCGTTCTATTTCAATCGCTAAATCTTTTGATTTTCCTTTCATTTTGTTAAAACTCTGTAACATGGAAACTGATAAAATAACTTATTGGAATATTAGGATTTAGGATTTTGAGTTTTAGAAAAAAAGTTTTAAAGGTGGAGTAATTAGTAGTTATAAATATTTATTTTTATAAGCATTCTTAAACATAATTGATATAAGAAATATTTTTAAAATTGATATAAAACATAAGAGAAAATATCCCGCTATTTATTAAAAGTATCATCAAATATGCACCGGTCAATATACAATACTGATAAAAGAAGTCATAAGAAGTTGGTTATAATTGGCATTATCAACCACAAAATATATGGTTCAAATATTGAGGATAATTCATTTGATACCAAAGCAGAATTAGACACTTCACTTCAAACAACACGCCGAACAAAAATCAACCCACTTAAAGAAGAAGAAAAAAAAATCTGAATTCAATTTTGTACTCCAACGAATAAGTTAGTACCAGCCTAACTCCCCATGTTCATTACAGACCCACCCTCTCCAGGTAAAATAATTGGTGCAAACAACAATATATTCATATGCATCGAAATCGAATAACATTGGAACTAAATAGAGAAAACAAAATAATTGTAATTTTGTCTAATACTGGTATGAATAACTGATTTTGTTTAATATTAAGATAATTATATTTCCTTCGAAACTAATATAAACAAGTGATTAGATATATAATTTATTTGCATACTATCGAAAAAGAGAGCGAACCTGATATGGTGAAATTGTTGAGGAATATGATTAATCTTCAGCAATTAAAGAACCTATTCCACCTCTCAGCAAACTGCTTTGGGATACAATGATTAATCTATTATATAAAAATTCCTTATGCTGAAGTTTTCTAAGTCAACACCGTCATTCATGAAACAGTATTCGAAATCTAATGGCTATAAATTGCACTTCTTTAATGGATTATTTAGTGAATGATATTGCACGCTATCTGGTTTACGGATAATATATGGACCCATTGTCTACCATTTGGCTCTTAGCTTTTCTACTTGAAAACAATGTGACTCTTGTATTATAGTGTCAATTTGGTTTAATCAAGAGTGCTTGATCCTAACTCACAAAGTCGGAGACAACAAATTTTATAGACAAAAAAAAAAAATTCACGAGGTCACAATAGTAAGAAAAGTTTTATGGGTCAAGATGAGTAGATATGTCAAAATGAATGTCAATCAGTGAGCCAATTCAGTTTACAACGGGTTCAAGTGCAGTTGAATGGCAAAATAATTAGTTTTTATAAATGTGGATTAAATTTAACCTAACTCATTTAATTCACGAGTTAGATGTGTTCGAACCGGATTGAAAGTGAATTGACCCACAATCCACCAAGAGCAATCTTTATTAGTTTTATTTTTTATCAATTTTTCTTAAGTTTTTTATAATAATTATTTACTACTTTTAATTGTATAGATTTACAATTGGATCTTTTTAAATATTAGAATGATGTTCAACCATGTTTGAATGATTTGGATGTTTAATTTATTCGTTTGCCAAGTTAGGTAGGTTGACATTTTAATTTTCAACTATTATCTATACACTTTCGTTGTACTGCTTTAAAATAATGAGGCGAGTGAATTCAGTTTGATTGGAATATAATAAATATACGAAATCATTTTAAAAACAAAATATCCTTAAGTGAGTCAACTCCCAACATGGCTCAGAAAAAATTTTTGGCTCACCAAAATCTGAGTTGGGGAGCTAACTATTTTGAACTTAATTCGTGGTTAGCCAATCCATGTTAAGATAGACTTTAAGGATAACATATAGATTAATACGTACAAGTTTGTCTCAAGTTAAGAGAGACATGGTTGGGTCAACCCAGGTCAAGTAGATCGTTAAGGTTGGGTAGGTCATGTTGCATCTTTCTCAAGCCAAGATTAATAGAGTTCACATCATGCTGAGTTAAATTGAGTTCACATTGGACATTGTTGAGTGAGGAACATGCACTAGTGTAGTAAGGACTTTTGGCACAAGTTGTTTTTGATATTTTGTCCCAGTTCCAGAACCGAGACATATTAGGGCGAGGTCAAAATGGGCAAAACTTTTGGCCTCAGGTGTGCGAACCGAAGCCAAAGCACAACCTGCAGTTTTCGAACTCTAGCGACCATCTTCTTCACGCTGCCACCACATACAGATTTCTTGACCACCGTAGCCTCGCGCCAGTCCATTCAACCACCATGGAATCAACCAACTTGCAACAAAACACGAACAGCAGCAGACCTCCATTATAGACGTGAATTTCGCAACACACCACCTCTGCAACACGAGCATATCAGAAATCGTCGTCGCGAGAACGAACGTGTCAGTGCCTACATCGCAAGTTTAGCCTCACCACGAGCTACCATTGAAATCACTTGCACCTTGAAACATCATCTCGATGCTCATAGAAACCCTAATCGCCCCACCAGGCACCTACAATGAGCAAAATGCGCAACACGTTGTGATGGCTCTGAATCGCGCAACAGAGGTTTGATTTGGGGATGAAGAGGAACAGTGTTGCAATTCACGATTTGGGGACCTAAATAAGATATATGGCCTCAGTTCAATTAATAATTGAGGCCTAAAGTGCATACTGCCTCGGTCCTAATCCACCCGAGGCCAAAAACTTTGCTGCCAATGGCATTTTTGAAATTTTGAAGAACTCTGATGCCTTATAGGCTTCGGTTGCCTTTTGACCGAGGCAGAAAAGCCTTTATAGGCTTCGGTTGACTTTTGACCCGAGGAAAAAAGTTTGAAAAATTGCAAAATTGTCACCGCGTCCTTATAGGCTTCGGTTTTGCAATAACCGAGGCCTATAAGGCGATGTAAAACCAACAAATTGCACTAGTGATGTTTGGCCCAGTCTAGTTAGACCCACAAAAGGTTGAGCCGAGTTCAATAAAGGTAAGGTCGAGTCAAGTTAGACACACCTCAAGTAAAGGTGAGTTAGATGCACCTGAGACTGAGTTGAGTAGGACCTAATTGAGTCTAATCAAATCGAGTCAAGTCAAGTTTGAACCATGTCGAGCCAAATCGAGTTAACTCTAGATCACGCCATGTAGAGTCAGACTCACATTCGTTGAAATCAAAAGTTAAGCCCACATTGGGCACACATTAACCCGGGTGAAGTCAAACCAACCTCTGGCTTTGTTTAGTCAAACACATCTTAAGTTCATTCAATTAAGGATCTCCTTGAACTGAGGCAAGTTAAGTTTGTGTTAAGGCCAAGTTGAGTCATATTTAGTCAGACCCAAGTTTGACAGAATGTGACAGGGCGATATTGGGTTCTGTAGAGTTAGGCCTACCTTTGGCTAAATTGACTCGGTCCACATTAGAGTCAACCCAGACCTACCTCAGGTCGAGTCACGTTAGTCCCACCTTAGGCCAAGTCAAGTTGGTCCCACTTCATGTTGTGTTAGTTCTACCTTAGATCAAGTCGAGTAGGGACCAAATCTAGCCGAGTTGAGTACAACTTAGGCTAGACGAGTGAGGTGCACCTCAGGTTAACTCAAGTTAGACCCACCTCTATCTAAGCCATGTTAGACCCATCTCTAATTGTGTGAAGCCAAACCCATCTCTAGTTAAGTCATGTAACATTCTGACCGGATATTATGAATATAAATGATAAAATAAAGAAATAATAAATAAACCTCATTTATTGAAATATCTTTTTTCCAAAACGCGAGAAAAATTTAAAACTTTATAACATTAATAAGTATTCGCAAAACCTATACTATAACTCAAATATAAAATCCATGATCAATATCAAAGTTTTAATAATATAAAATATTACAATTTATTTAAAACATAAATAATAAAACTCTGATAAACTTTTTTCCCAGACTAGCCCCGCTCCAGCTCTATGCCTCACCAAATCCACCTGTAACATCATCTGCTCACGTGTAACGCAATACATGATCATCGCCAAACACAAGCAGATAGGGTGAGCTAACAAAATAAAACAATATGCATACAAATCAAATAATTTCAATCACACCAAAGGAACTCATATCCTTTGATTTCACACACATGCCCAGCACCATGTCCCCCGTGTTCTACGTCTTCTGATGAGTACCTCAAGATGTCTTGCTGCCACACTTACCAGCCATAACTGGTAGAGCACGTGCAGGAAACCTTGCTACGGACCACACTCCGTAACTCCATGTGGAGTTCCCAATACAAATAATATTTATAACATCCCAAGACTACCAAACTCGTTAGCTTAATACTAAGGAGGGCAATCTAACTAGACCCATCCATACACGCCACAATATGCACACTCACACAAGCAACCCTCGCCAACCCGAGCCACAACTCAAGAGTTCTTCATGTTCATCCGTCATCCCGAGCCATAACTCAAGAGATGTCATTCCGAGCCACAACTAAAGGAATGCCACGTGCTTAACCCCTATCCCGAGCCACAACTCAAGGGATACGTTTTGAGCCACAAATCGAGGAACACCAACAAGCTGACCTTCGAGATATCACCAAATCCTTGTAGATCACGCACATCCAAAGCAAGCAAAACAATTTCTGCTGTAGTAATATCGTCTGGTGTAACATCTCAGCCGAATATTACTAATTTAAATAATTAAAATAGGGATATAAGTATAAAATCACATTTATGATAATTCCTTTTCCTAAAACGCGGGAAAATTCAAAACTTTATTTCAACGCACCAATTATAACTAAAATTCATGGCATTCAATTATTACAATTATAAACTATTTATAAAACCATTACAAAAGATAGTCGATGAAGCTTCTATGAAGAAAACTATTAAAACTCCCACAGCTAGCCCCCACTCCGACTCTAGGCATCCACATGCTCACATGCATCAACATCTGCTCCCATGTAACAAGTTACATGATTATCGTCACACACACACATATAGGGTGAGCTCAATTACAAAAGGGACAAATACAACATGGCATAATTAAAGCATTTCATAGCCATAACCCGTGTTAGCCCCAAACCCTCAATCCTCCACTTCCAAACATTCTTTTGGACGCATCTTGATTCTACACCCTTTAATGAGTACATAGATTGATCTTTGCTGCACGAGTGTCTTCTCACCCCTCCGACTACAAGCCACCACCTCATAGTCCACACACGGGAATAAATTTGCCATGGCCTCGCACCGCGACACCAAGTGTAGTTCCCCAAAATGAACAGAAGTTCATAATTGTTCTTAGACTACCAAAACTCCATCAGATGCACTGAAGAAGGCAATCATCCGAAACCTCGTCGTACGAGCCACGATCTCGCACACTTCACTGGACTTCCTAAACCACCAGGCTACAACCTAGAGTGGCCACGTGTTACCCCAATACAAGTTACACTCTTAACTGGGCCCCCAACAAAGCATCACCTCATGACCTCCATACAAAGTGGTGCAGGAATCCTCCTCGCGATCCAACTCTACACCCAAAACCGCCCGGCGCACCTCTCGCGTTGCTAGTCGAAACTTGGATCCAGACTGCCTGACAAACACCTCACGCCGCTAGGCGCCATACGCTTTCCAGAGTCTCTACCAGATCTTTTTCGCCTGGCAGGATTACATTTTCCGCCAGACCTAATGCATTCCAAGCTTTTCTTGGTTTCCCTTATCACTTGGCAGCACACCCCAAGCTGCTAGGCGCCACACCAGTAGCGTCACTGCTACTGATTTTTGGCACTTTGAAGTAAGTTCCAAAAAAACCCCAAGCACTATACATACAATCCATAACATGAAATATGCTTATCCAGTCATAATCACCTGACTAGATCATAGTCCAACACAATTCTAAACCACCAAACAATATACAAAAGCAGGAAGAATACACAACAATTGCCTCAAAATATCGCACGGGCAATAAAACAATAATAATATTAATAATAAAAATAACAACAACAACAACAATAATAACAATAATAATAATAATAATAATAATAATAATAATAATAAGAATAATAATAATAATAATAATAATAATAATAAAACTAAAAAAAACAATAAAAATAAAAATAATAGTAATGAAAACAATAATAAAATCAAATCAAATGAAACAATAATAATAAAAAAATAATACTAACAAGTTAAAACAATAATAGCAAAATAATAATAATAACAATAATAATGGTAATAAAATCATCAATGAAGTAAAAAAAACTATAATAACAATAACAATAATAAAATAATAGTAAAATAAATAAAAATAATAATAATAATAATAATAATAATAATAATAATAATAATAATAATAAAATATTAATAATAATAGTAAAATAAAATAAAATAAAATAATCAGAATAATACTAATAATAGTAATAATAACAAAAATAAAAATAAAAATAATGATAATAATAATAATAATAACTAATAAAAATAATATGTAAATAATAATAATAATATAAATAATAATAATGAAATAATAATTATAATAATAACAATAATAGTAAAAATAATAATAAAAAAAATAATAATAATAGTATATAAAATATTATTAATAATAATAATAGTAAATATAATAATAATAATAATAATAATAACTATAATAATAATAATAATAGTAATAATAATAATAATAATAACTACTTATAATAATAT